>ERZ779880.1083-NODE-1083-length-27353-cov-4.835079_pt1 | contig 27353 bp, 19 predicted proteins | sample MGYA00511555_ERZ779880 | MGnify/ENA primary metagenome ERZ779880 (study PRJEB29588, sample SAMEA2145815) | human gut metagenome | biome: human gut; feature: human-associated habitat; material: faeces | place: Denmark | collected 2008/2010 ... | reverse complement strand
GAAGGAGTATTCGATCAATACCAAGACCGTTAACTCCGTCGTCTACGCTGAAGGCCTTCAGTATGCTGGTAATGTCTATGCCGGCAACGACGATGCAGACGTTTCCATCGATGCCAACTCGATGCTCTTGATTGATGCGACTAAGGTTGATGCTACGGGTGAGAAGTCGGTTTTCGTAGAAGCTGTCAACATGGCTGCCAACTCCGTTCTCTACGTTGACAACGTTAAGAACGGCGACAAGATCAGTCTGACAGCTACCACGACGGGTACCTCTATCAATGCAGATCTCGTCCATGAAGGCGATCTGCTGATGGGAGCTGATGAAGATCAGTTCAAGAAGGGCGTGCTTGAATTCGGCATGTATGACAAGGCTGAAGTGGTCGATACACTCGGCGACGTTGCCGGTCTCGACGTAATCTACGGCATGTATGAAAACGGTGAAAATGTCGGCAACACCAACGCCCAGTTCTTCCGTGATCTCATGTCGTCGCAGACCTCCAGCGCCTATGACAGCGCTGCCGGTGAATGGAACTTCCAGACCATCCGCACGACTCTGAACGACGTTGCCGCCATCGGCGCCACGACGGGTGCTCAGGCCGTGACGATGGATGCCGTCAACCAGATGGCTGACACCGTTGCTGCTCGTACGTCCATCCTCACGCAGCGCGCTCAGGGCGTCAACGTGTGGGTCGACGTCAACGGCGGCCGCTTCGAAGGCAAGAAGGTCATGGATGGTGCGGGCTACTCGTCCGACATCTATGCCGGCACCCTCGGCGCCGACTATCAGTTCGCCAACGGCGCCGTGCTCGGCGCTGCGCTGACGATCGGTACGGCCGACACCGACAGCAAGGGCACCACCGCCAAGACCTCGATGGATTCCGACCTCGTCGGCTTCTCCGTCTACGGTTCGAAGACGTTTGCGGACATCTGGAACGTCGCCGGCGATATCGGCTACCTCCAGGCCTCCAACGACGTCACGGAATCGGGCTACGGCTTCGGCGACTTCTCTGAAGACGTCAATGCCTTCACGCTCGGCGTTCGCGGTGAAGTGCTCACCAAGGCCGGTTCGGTCAACATCGTTCCGCACTTGGGTCTGCGCTACACGCGTCTCTCCACCGACGGCTTCACGGCCGGCTTCAACACCGAAATCGACGATCAGAACATCTTCCAGATGCCTGTCGGCGTGACGGTCTCGGCCGACTTCGAAACCAGCGGCTGGACGATTGCTCCGAAGTTCGACCTCTCGGTCGTTCCGACCTTCGGCGACAAGGACGCTGATCTCAAGCTCGGCATCACCGGTGTCTCGGCTTCGGACGATCTCTCCGTGCGCGTCATCGACTCCAACCCGGTTCAGGCCACGCTCGGCGTCAGCGCGACGAACGGTGCCTGGGGCTTCGGCCTCAACTACAAGCTGGGTGTGGGCTCCGACGACCGCATGAACAACTCGTTCAACGCCAACGTCCGCTACGCCTTCTAAAAGGCTTGTACCGCGGTTCTGATCGGGCGGTCCAGAGACCGCCCGTCAGAATGCGCGCAGCGCTCCCGGGCTTCCTTCCCGTCGTGCTCCAAGGGCGGCGGGAAGCCCTCTCGGAGCGCATCCACAGGCCTTCCGGGAGTGATCCCTGAAGGAGCCTCGCAAAGAGGCAATTGGAACCCGTCTCTCGCAGCAGTGCGCGGGACGGGTTTCTTTTTGCCTGCATTTTCCGGTCGGAGAGAATGATGAAGAAGAGTAGAGCTGAAACCTCGGGCGCTTTGTCGGGTGAGTTTGCCGATCGCGTGCGTCCTCCGTATGCGTCCGATGAAAAGCGCCGTCAGGCCGCAGAGCTCTTTGCGCACGGGATTGGCTACCAGCGCGCTTCACGCATTTTGGATCTGCCCGCCAATACGCTGCGGGATTGGGCCAGAGCATGGCGTGCGGGGAAGTTGCGCACCACCATCTCGCCGCACCTCTATCGATATTCGGATGCCGTCAAGCGAAAAGCCGTGCGCATGCGCCAAAAAGGACACACCTGGCATGAGATTGCGGAAGCTACAGGCGTCGGCGCGAGCACCTGCAAGCGGTGGATGGATAAACTCGGCCAGTCAGCAGCCAAGGGCCGTGCGGATGAAATCAGACCCTAAGCGGCGCATAAAAATCAGCGGAAACGATCCTCAGGCGAGAGGGTGGGGCACCCAAGGACAGGGTCGCCGTGCGGTGTTGCCGGACTCTATTTTTTCGTTCAGCAGGATGATTTCGGATCCGTTTTGGGGTGAGCCCTGTCCGCCGAAGGGTTCGTCAGCGGCTGACTTCTCCCAGATGCTTTCTTTGGCTTGATGTTCGCAGCTTTGGTGGCTTCATCGTTGGTGCCTTGAATATCCGTTCTTTCGCTCTGCGGCTGCACGCCAAAAATCATGGTTAAGTAGCCCTTGAAATATTCTTCAAGGTTAAGCGGCATGACCTTGTCGATGATTCCTGCCCAGAAAATGCCCTGTATGACGGGCGCCATGAGCACCATGGGGTACTTCTTCACGAAGTCGGGGACATTGGAGGCTTCAATTTCCGTTCGAAGCGGGCTGCCTGGCGCGAAGTGCGGAATCAGAAATTTTTCGTAGATCGGACGCGTGAGCTCGGGGCGGTGGAGGCCTTCAGACCAGACAACACGCAGGATTCGAGCCAGCCGTCCGTGACCATTGTCGGCGAGGAGCCCGGCTTCCGTTCGCCATAGCCTTTCAATCAGCGGCAGCGATGCGTGTTCGCTCGGCTGATCGAATTCTTTTTGGATTAGGACAGCGACTTCTTCGGCAAGCCCCAGCAGCAGCGCTTCCTTTCCCTTGAAGTATCCGTAGATGGTGCCTTTGGAGACGCCGGCCCGATGTGCAATATCTTCGACAAGCGCAGCCGAAAAACCTTTTGCTTCAAATTCGTCGAGTGCTGCATTGAGAATGCTTCTGCGGCGGTCTTCAGATTTTTTAGCCATATGCGTTGTCCAGTAAGCCCGACGCTGGCGTTTTGTCGGTAGCGGTCGGCAGTCTATTGAATCTTATGCCGGAAAAGCCAGGACGCCCAGGCAAGCGAGAGCATACCGGCTAATACGATCGGGATGAGAGAAGGAACAAGATCAGCGAATCCGGCATTCTCGAAGTAAATCGCCCGAAGCGCCACAATGGCATGCCGCAGGGGATTGATAAGCGTCAGAGTCTGCAGCCACTCGGGCATCGCACGGATCGAAGTGAAGAGTCCCGAAAGAATAAAGCACGGCAGCAGGAAGAAAATCACCATCACCATGGACTGCTGAATGTTGTTCGCCAAGGCAGAAATAGCGAGTCCCACGCCAACGAAGCAAAGCGATATGCCGACGACAAAGAGGCCGAGCGTCAGGTAAGAACCCGCGAAGGGCAGTTCGAACCAGAATAGCCCGATCAGGAAAATCGCGAGCGCCTGAAGACAGGCGATGATCGTGGGCGGAACGGCTTTGCCGGCCAGAATTTCAAGTGAGGAGGCGGGCGTCATGAGCATCATGTCAAACGATCCTTCTTCACGTTCGCGGGCAACGGAGAGTCCTGCCAAAAGCAGTACCTGCAGCATGGAAAGCAGAATCGTAAGCGACGGAATGATGGCGTAGCGCGTAATGCCGTTCTCATTCCAGCGGTAGCGCTCAACGACGGCAAAAGCGGCGGAACTGCCGCGGTCAGCATTGATCTGGGCAACGATGCTGTTCACGTAGCCCATGGCAACGCCGGCCGTCGTGGAGTTTCTGGCGTCTGCGGCGGCGAACACCTGACCGTTCTTTTCAAAATCCGGCGGGAAGTAGAGGCCGAGGAGCGCTGTGCTCGATGAGATCGTTTCTTCAAATTCGCCGAGCGACCGCGGCGCGGCCTTGAGTTCGAAAATACCGGTTCCGGTTATTCGGCGCACGACTTCCATGGAGCTCGAGGAGTGCGAAGCGTCGTAGTAGGTCCAGGGGACGCGCTCGAGGTTGAAGGTGGCGCCGTAGCCAAAGAGAACGGCCTGCACAATGACGGGAACAACGAGAATGAGGCGTGAGCCCTTGTCCTTTAAGAGCGCGACGAATTCCTTCCCGGCAATGGCAATGATGCGGTTGACCGAAGCCCAAAGCGCATCAAGGAACTGAAAGCGGTTCGAGCGGGTCATGATGCGGCCTTTTTGGGGGAGTGCTTAGCTTCAAGCGGAGATTTGCCGAGCACTGTCAGGGCGCCGGCAAATAGCCCCGCGGTCCAAAGCGCGATCACCAGCGCGTTGACCGCAAGGGTCACAGACTGTCCCCCCGAGAGGAAACAGATGCGGAAGGTTTCAACCGCATAGGTGGGCGGCAGCAGTCTGCCGACCACTTCAATCCAAACAGGGACGCTTCGCAGGTCGAAGATGAAGCCCGAAAGCATCATGGTTGGCATAAAGGAGGCGAGCACTGCCGCTTCGGTTGCGAGGAACTGACTTTTGGTTTTGGCCGAGACAAAAAGCCCCAGAGCTGCCGCCCATCCGATAAAGAGAAAGCCGGTGCCGAGGAGGACCCAGAGACTTCCGCGAAGCGGTTCATTGAAGAGCAGGAAGGCGAGGATGAGGCAGAGCAGAAAGCCGCAGTAGGCGATGAACGAGTAAGCCGTCCATTTGGAGAGCAGTATTTCAAGCGATGAGGCAGGCGTCGCAAAGAGCGACGTGAGGGTGCCGCGCTCCCATTCTCGGGCGATGACGATGCTTCCCATCAGGCTGGCGGACACCGCCGAAACGATGACCAGCAGGCCCGGCACGAGATACCAGCGGGAATTGGCTTCATCGTTGAACCACGTTCTGGGGACGATGGTCACGGCCGGCAGATCGGTGTTCTGCACGCTCGAAGGGATGCGCCCCTCCTGGATCATCTTGGCAGCGGTCTGCGCCAAGATGCCGGCGGCATAGTTGCGAAAGATCACGGCTGAATTGCTGTCGACCCCGTAAATCGTGAGCTGAACCTGTCCTCGGCCGGAGGTCAGGGCGCGTTCGAAGCCGTTCGGAATTTCGAGAATAAATTCAATGTCTCGTTTTTCAAGCAGCGCTTCGGCTTGCGGACGGCCTTGCACGGTGCGGACGGCAAACTGCTTGTTGGCTGAGAGGTCGCGCGTAAATGCGAGCGCAGCCGGGGTGCGCTCCTTCAGTACCACGGCAGCCGGCACGGCTTCCATATCCATGGAAACGCCGTAGCCGTAAATGAAAAGCATGAGAAGCGGGAGCGCCAGTCCCATAAACAGGATGGAGCGATCGCGAAAGATCTCAATGGCTTCCTTTTTAAGGAGACTCAGGAAGCGGCGGGGTGAAAAGCGCAGGGCGTTCATGAGGGCGTCTCCTGACTGCGGCGGCCTGCTTCAACGATGGCGACGAAGGCATCTTCAATCGACATGCGGTCGACAACGAGACTTTGTCCGCTGACGGCGGAGAGAACGGCTGCGCGCTGCTTCACTTCCCGCGGCGTTCCCAGTGCCAGCACTTTTCCCGCATCCTGAATGAGGAAGCGGTCGCAGTATTCCGCTTCTTCGAGAAAGTGCGTCGTCACCACGACTGATGTGCCCGCAGATGCCAGCGCATTGATGCGGCGCCAGAAGGCGCGGCGGCTGGCGAGATCGGCCCCTGATGTGGCTTCGTCCAAAAAGAGGATTTCGGGAGAATGGATCAGTCCGCAGGCCATGGAAAGATCTCGTTTGGCGCCGAATGAAAGCGATCCGGCTGTGGTGTCGCGACGATCCGTCAGGCCGAAATCTTCGAGCGAAGCATCAATGCGGTCCTGCAGCGCTTGGCCGAAAAAGCCGTAGCTGCGTCCGAAATACCGCAGGTTCTGCTCGACAGACAATTTGCCGTAGAGGGAAAACTTCTGTGCAACGTAGCCTATGCGGGCGCGTGCTCCCGCCTTGGCGGTGCGCAGGTCGTAGCCCGCTACTTCAATTTGACCTTTCGAGGGCACAAGGAGCCCGCAAAGCATGCGGAAAGTGGTGGTTTTCCCCGCACCGTTGGGGCCGAGGAGTCCGAAAATTTCTCCGCGCCTCACTTCAAACGAGGTGTCAGCGACGGCCACAAAATTGCCGAACTTGCGGGCAATGCCGTCGGCGCGAATGACGACGGGACGCTCGGCGGTGTCATCGGCCGAAGCGGCCGAAGCGGCCAATGCGCCAGAGGCGTCTGACGGGGGACTCGCGAGATGATTCGCGGTTTTGGGTGCTCGCGGGAAGGTAAGGAGTGCATAGGCATCTTCGAGCGAGGGTTGGCGCGGTATGAACCCCGAAGGCACACGGGCGTCTTTCACCGGAAGCGTCGGCGCGAGCGTCGTTGCCGCTGCGCCCCCCATCCGCGGCACGATGTCTAGAAACAGGGCGTCCGAGCGCGTGGCGGCGGTTTCTTCCGATAAGCGTCGGCAGAGCATTTGCGCGTCGTGTTCAGCGCGGTTGGCAAGCGGGAGCAGGTAGGTTCGCCCCTTGGCGCGCGAGATGAAGCTCTGCGGATTTTCGTCGGCAATGATGCGGCCCGACTCAAAAAGGAGCACGCGGTCAGCGGCCTCGGCTTCTTCCAAATACGCTGTTGAAAAAACGCACGTCATGGGGGTGTCTGCGAGCATCCTGCGCACCACCGACCAGAGTTCGCGTCGTGAGAGGGGATCCACGCCTACGGTGGGTTCGTCTAGGAGCAAGAGATCGGGAATCCGCAGGAGTGCGCTCGCGAGCGCGAGTTTTTGCTTCATGCCGCCTGAAAGCTTTCCAGCCTGACGTTCTTCAAATCCGGCAAGTCCGGTCATGCTGAGGAGCTCAGCGATGCGGCGCTCGAGGCCGGCAGCGCCATCGGCCTCCCCCTCAAATCCCCGCAGGCCCGCAAAGACCTCCAGGTTTTCGCGGCACGAGAGTGTTTTATAGAGACCGAGCGTCTGCGGCATGAAGGCAATGCGGGTGGTGAAGTCCTCGTTGTCGGGGTCCGGCGTCGTGCCGAGGACCGAGAGACGGCCTTCGTCCGGTGCTTCCAGACCGCAGAGGAGCCGCATGAAAGTGGATTTGCCCGCGCCGTCCGGTCCCACCAACGCAATGAGCCGATCGGAGGCTTCGGCGCCCCCCGCTTTGAGGCTGATGCCGTCCACCGCACGGATCGGACGGGCAGCGTCGAGGGGGTTGGGAAAAGTCTTGACAACACCCTCAAGACGGATCGCTGGGGCTGAAGCCTTCGTCATGGCGCGGCCTTGCTTGAAAGGTCCAGGAAACCGCTTTGGGCCTCGGCTTGCGGCGCGAAGTCCACCGTCACGGGCTGGCCCAGACGGAGCTTATTTTCCGGATCCGAAAGCGTGAGGCGGACTTCATAGACGAGGAGTGTGCGCAGATCCTGTGTCTGCACGGTCTTAGGCGTGAATTCCGCTTCCGGGGAGATGTAGCCCACTGTGGCTTCGTACGCCGGCGTCGTATCCGTGGTGATGCGGGCCGGGGCGCCCTCTTTAATGAAGCCGAGCTGGGTTTCCGTCACATAAGCCCGCACCCACTTGGGCGAAGTGACGGCAATTTCATAGACGCGCTTGCTCGCACTCGCCATGTCGCCCGGCTCAAGGAGGCGGCTGCGGATAACGCCGTCGACGGGCGACTCAATGCGGCTTGCCACATCAATCTGGTAGTCGAGCGCCTTAAGCGCAGCCTCCCCTGCATCGCGGGCAGCCTTTTTGGCGCGAATTTCTTCAGGGCGCAGGCCCGCAGTGAGGCGCGCAAGATCGGCTTGCGCCGCCGCGAATACCTTGGTCAGATTGTCGGCATTGGATCGCGCTTCATCGAGCGCCTGGTCAGACGCCACATGGGCGCGGTAAAGCTTTTGCGTGCGTGCCAGCGTGGTCTGCGCCAGTTTGGCGCTGCTTTCGGCCGCTTCGGCCTGCGCGCGAGCCGCATCAATCTCTTCGGCGCGATAGCCTTCAAGCGCAAGCTTCCAGTCAGCGTCAAGGCCTTCGAGCTGCGCGGCCGTGCGTTCACGCTCGATTTTCAATGCCCTCAGATCGAGTTCACCCAAGGGTTCGCCTTTTTTCACGCGTTCGCCTTCCTCTTTGGCAAGCGAGGCAATGCGGCCGGAGGTTTCGAACATGAGGTCAACGGTGCGCATATCGACGGTTCCCCAGGCCACAGTCGGCGGGACACTGCGATGGGCTTCCCACCAATTGAGGCCGTAGTAGAGGGCTGCTGCGGCGGCGGCAGTGCCGACAAGAAGAACGATCTTTTTTGCGCTCGACATGGTGGCGAAATCCTTAGCGTGTATTCTGAACTGACCAGTCAGTTTAGAATCATTTTAGGCGTATTCTTCGCGCTCGTCTATGCAGACAGCCATGGCCGGAACTAAAAATAATCAAGAGACCGTATAGGAGACATTGCGCAGAAGAATGCCGAGAAAAGCGGCAGCGACTGCGACCGTGAGGAGTGCATAAAAGGCCCAGCCTTCAACGGATTTTTCTTTGGTCTTCAGGTCCCGCACGGTCGAAAAGCCGATGTAAAGGCCAAAAAGCCCCACTGCGCCGACAAAGAGCATATTGCCGGTACTGAGTGCCGAATGTGACGACCAGAGGGCATAAAGGAGCATGAAGCCGCAGGCCGTGGCGACCAATCCGCCCAGCAGGGCGAGCGCCTTAAAGAGATAAAGCCCAGCTTTAAAGAAGCGCCGGCGGCGGGGCTCAGGAATTTGATCGAGTTCAGAGACTTCCATAGCGTATGCACTCAGGGGGTCAGCGGCGAGGGGGCTTAGAGGACCGAGAAACGGCAGGCGCAGATTTGCCGCCTTTAGGCTTCCTGAGACTCATCGACGATGTGCCGGGAGCGGCTGGGCGGGCGGAAGCGGTTCCGACGGCAGGGCCAGTTTGGCGAGCACGTCATAGACCGTCTGCAGGCGTTTCTCGGGGTCTGGGTTGGCGACATTAAGTTTGAGGCGCTCGGGCCCAAGCATCTGCGCGTCGCGCCGCGACTGCAGGAGCTTCACGAGGGCGAGCGGATCGAGGTTGGGCTTAGGCGTAAAGGCAATAATGATCGCCGCGGGAGCGGCATCAATACGGCGGATGCCGATCGCTTCGCACTTGAGGCGCAGTTTATGCACTTCAATGAGGCGTCGGGCGGCGTCAGGAAGTTTCCCGTAGCAGTCGACGAGCGCTTCGGTCGATTTTTCAAGGGCCGCGCGGTCTTCGGCCGAAGCAAAGGCCTTGTAAAAGGCCAGACGCTGCGAGACGTCGGGCACATAGGCCGAGGGGAGGAGCGCCGGGGCGTGAAGATTGATATCCGTCGAGAGCTGCAGCGGATCGCCCGCCTGCGGCGTCTCGCCGCGCTTTAAGGCCTTCACGGCCTGCATAAGCATGCGGTTATAGAGGTCGTAGCCCACCTCGGCGATTTCGCCGCTTTGATGTTCGCCGAGCACCTCGCCGGCGCCGCGGATTTCCAAGTCGTGCATGGCGAGGTAAAAGCCTGACCCCAAATCTTCAAGCGCCTGAATGGCATCGAGACGCTTCTGGGCATCCTTCGTGAAGGCCCCGTCGGGCGGCGTGAGCAGATAGGCATAGGCCTGATGGTGCGATCGGCCGACACGGCCGCGCAGCTGATGGAGCTGCGCGAGACCGAATTTGTCGGCACGCTCAATGATGATCGTATTGGCCGACGGCACATCAATGCCGGTTTCAATAATCGTGGAGCATAAGAGCACGTTAAAGCGCTGCTGGTAGAAGTCGCGCATCACGTGCTCCAGCTCGCGTTCGTGCATTTGCCCGTGGGCAACGGCAATGCGGGCTTCGGGCACAAGTGTTTCGAGCCGGGCGCGGGCGTTTTCGATGGTGTTCACTTCGTTATGCAGGTAGTAGACCTGTCCGCCGCGCTTTAATTCGCGAAGCACTGCTTCACGAATCGTTCCGTCCTGTTCGCTCGTCACAAAGGTCTTCACAGCGAGTCGGCGTTCGGGAGCGGTGGCGATGACGGAGAAGTCGCGGATGCCCTCAAGACTCATCGAAAGCGTGCGGGGAATCGGCGTCGCCGTAAGCGTGAGTACATCGACTTCAGCGCGGATTTTGCGGAGCACTTCCTTTTGGCGCACGCCGAAGCGGTGCTCCTCATCAATGACGACGAGCCCCAGATTTTTGAACTGGGCTTTGTCGGAAAGAAGTTTATGCGTGCCGATCACGATGTCGACCGTGCCGTCGGCTAAGCCGGCGAGTACTTTGGCTGATTCTTTCCCGGTGCGAAAGCGTGAGAGTTCGGCAACCGTCACCGGCCAGGCACGGAAGCGGTCGCGGAACGTGGCGGCGTGCTGCTCGGCCAAAAGGGTGGTCGGACAGAGAACCGCCACCTGACGCCCCGACATGGCGGCGATAAAGGCGGCGCGAAGTGCGACTTCAGTTTTGCCAAAGCCCACATCACCGCAGACCAGCCGGTCCATCGACTTCCCTGAAGTCATGTCGTCGACTACCGCATTGATGGCCGTGGACTGATCGGGAGTTTCATCAAAAGCGAAGCCTTCGCGAAAGGCTTGATAGTCTGCCGGATCGATCTTGAAGCGGATGCCTTCGCGCGTGCGGCGAATGGCATACAGATTTAAGAGTTCGGCCGCCGTATCACGAACTTCCTGCGCGGCCTTGCGCTTGGCCTTTTCCCAATCGCCGCGCCCCAATTGATGGAGCGGCGCATGCTCCGGATCGGCGCCTGCGTAGCGCGAGATGAGCTGCAGATTGGTAATGGGCACGAAAAGTTTGGCGTCGTTCTTATAGGTGATCTCCAAAAATTCCGCGTCGCCATCCGGCGTCTCCATATGCACGAGGCCCTGATAGCGCCCAATGCCGTGGTCGGCATGGACGACGGCGTCGCCGGGTTTGAGTTCGGCGACGTCGCGCACCATCATCTCGAGCGTCGTCGCGTGCTTCACGCGGCGCAGACGATGGCGGCGGGGACTGGCAGCATAAAGCTCCGCTTCCGAGAGAATAACGATTTCCGGATGATGGAAAACGGCGCCGGAAAAGAGCGGCGCGGCGGCGATGCCGAGCGCTGAATCGGCATCGAGGAAGGTCTGCCAATCGGGGAATTCTTCTACGCTCAGGCCGCCCGTGCGCAGGAGCTGAGACATGGTCTCCATACGGCCGGCGGAGGGCGCGGCGATCAATGTGCGCACTCCCTTCATTGCCGATTCGCGCGTACGTTCCAAAAGCTTCCCGACCGGATTCTGACTCTTGCGGTCAACCTCAATGCCGGTCAAGCGTTTCAGATCCTCTGCGTTCTCTTTTTCCTCGACCGTGAAGCGCGCAAAGTTCGCGAGCGACTTGAAGAATTCTTCGGGTTTGAGCCAAATGCGCTCGGGCGCAAGCGCCGGACGCTGCGGGTCGGCCGCAAGCACTTTGTAGTGCGAGGCCATGTCGCGCCCGAATGCCTGCAGCGCGGCTTCAATGTCGCCCAAGAGAAAGACCCGTGCATTGGGAGGAAGATAGTCCGTGAGCGCAGCCGTTTCGTCAAAAAAGAGCGGGAGATAGTATTCGATCCCCGGCGGGAGAATTTCCTTTTCAATGTCGCAGTAAACGATGCTCTTTTTCGGGTCGCCCGCAAACTCTCTGCGCCAGCGCTGACGGAAGGCGAGGAGCGCCTCCGGGTCAACCGGGAATTCGTGGCCGGGAAGGAGTCGGATTTCCTCGGCAGATTCCATCGAGCGCTGCGTATCCACATCGAACCAACGGATGGATTCGATTTCGTCATCAAAGAAATCCAGTCGGAAGGGACGTTCAGACCCCATGGGGAAAACGTCGACGATGCTGCCGCGAACGGCAAATTCACCGGCGGCGAGCACTTGCTTCACATTGGCGTAGCCCGCGGCGGCAAGGCGCTTTTGCAGCGTCGTCAAGGAGATTTGTTCGCCCTGATGAAAGAAAAACGTATTGGCGCCGATATAAGAAACGGGTGAAAGCCGCTGAGAAGCGGTCACGGCAGAGGTGAGCAGCACGTCAGCGCCCCCCGTCGGCGCGGTCAGCCGATAAAGGGCTTCAAGGCGCTCAGAAACTAATTCTTCCTGCGGCGAAAGCACGTCGTAGGGGAGCGTTTCCCAATCCGGCAGCGGCCGAACATCCAGCTTCGGCTCAAACCACGGCATCTCCTGCGCGAGACGCGGCACGTCGGCCGGGTCGGCGCAGACCACCAGAACTCGTTCGCCTCGAGCGCGTGCTTCAAGCGCAGCCTGAGCCAAGGCGGCAGCATCGCTGGTTTGAGCGGAAATCGTAAGGCGAAGCCGATCACCCGGCTTTATGCGGGCAAGGTCGTCGGCAAAGATCGGGCCGAGAGAAGTCATGATGAATACGGGGTGCGGCAAAGCGCCCGGAAAGACTGCTGAAGCGGAAAAATAGAGAGATCTCCATTATGCACAAGGCGGTGGTCAATGGAATGTTGAACAGAGTTTCCCTAGAAACGAGAGCGTTGCGAGGAATGGCGTGTGCTAGCCTTAGAGCCTTTTCCTGAGGAGGAGGAATTTCAGAAATGCAGGCATTAACGCTCAGGCAGCGAAGTTTGGTGGGCCTCACGCTTTTTGCGATGTTTTTTGGCGCAGGCAACCTTATTTTTCCGCCCTGGCTCGGCGTGCAGGCCGGAACAGAGTCGCTCTCGGCCTTCATCGGCTTTCTCATTACCGCTGTCGGCTTCCCGATTCTCGGTGTGATGGCTGTAGCGGAATCCGGGGGCTTAAAGAACCTCGGCGCCCGAGTGCATCCGGTCTTTGCCTTCATCTTCATGTTCCTCATCTATCTCTCGATCGGCCCTTGCCTGGCGATTCCGCGTACGGCGAGCACCTCGTTCGAGATGGTGGTGCGGCCGCTTCTCGCCGAGAACGGTCTGCTCGAAGCCCCGCTCTTAGGCTGGACGGCGCTGGGCTTTTCTCAGCTTGCCTATTCAGTCCTTTTCTTTCTGGCGGCTTTTTTGGTAGCCCTGAACCCTGAAAAACTGACGAGCCGTCTGGGCAAATTTCTCTGTCCCATGCTCATTACACTCATCTGCGTGCTCTGGCTCGGCGCCTTTGTCAATCCCATTGGCGAAGCCGGTGCGCCCGCAGCTGCTTATGCGGGCGCAGCGCTTGCGCACGGCTTCATCGACGGCTATCAGACGATGGATACGCTCGCGGCTCTGAATTTCGGTCTCATCATTGCAATGAACATTCGTGCGATGGGTATTAAGAGCGAAGGCGCCGTCGTGAAGGAAACGGTTTTTGCCGGCTGCATTGCCGCGGCCGTCTTCTTTGTGGTCTACGGTGCGCTCACGCAGATCGGTGCAGAAGCGGGCGGCGCATTCACCGGGATGGAAAACGGCGCTCAAACGCTCACGGCTGTCGCTGACAAACTTTTCGGCACGGCGGGACAGGTGCTCCTTGGGCTCGTCTTCTTTATTGCATGCTTTAATACCTGCGTGGGTTTGATTGCCTGCTGCTCGGACTATTTCTCTGGACTCTTTCCCAAGCTCGGGTACCGCGGCTGGGCCGTGGTATTTGCGGTCGTCAGCATGGTGATCAGCAATGCCGGTCTCACGCTCATTCTGAAGTTTTCGATCCCTGTGCTGGTGGCTATCTATCCGCTCGCCATCGTGCTGATCGCGTTGGGTCTCATTAACTTGGCCTGGAAAAATCTTCACCTGCACCGCTGGGTTTATCCGCTTTCGATGCTCTTTACGGGTGTTGTTTCCGTGACTGCCGGGCTGGAAGCTTTCGGTCTCAATGTGCCCTTTTTGTCGAATCTCTGCGCAGATCTCCCCTGGTCCAACATTGATTTGGGATGGATTTCGCCGGCGATCGGCGGTGCGGCAGCGGGGCTCTTCCTCTCATGGAAGATTCCGCATGCCTGTGATCCAAGAACCTGAGTGTTCTTAAGCATTTCAGCAGTACAAACGGCGCGGATAAATTGAAATTTCCACGCCGTTTGTTATAGGGAGATGTGCGGATTTAAACGAGCGTTCAATCGTTTAAGCAAACTGGAGCCGCGAAGTCCGAAGGAGTGCAGAGCGACCTCATCAATCAAGCGTTATTGGGTGTTTGGGCGGTGAATTTTTCCTCAAAGACAGTTCCGCATTCCTGAAAGTACTCGGTGAAGTGCCGAAAACACGCCGAAACGCACTTGAAAAAGCCGACGGTGCGGCGTAGCCGAGATATGCGGCAACTTCTTCAGCGCGTTCCCCGGCCAGAAGTTTTTGAGTAGCGGTGAGCATAGCGATCCTCAGCCGCCATGCGCCAAAGGAAAGTCCTGTTTCTTTGAGGACAAGTCTTGCGAGTGTACGTTCGCTCATGGCGGTTTCCTGAGCCCATGAAGCGACAGGCCTGTCGAGCTGAGGAGATTGAATAATGGATTCCGCAATGCGCTTGAGTACGGGATGGTCGGGAAACAGCACAAAACTGATGGGGAGTTTCGGCGCGGCAGCGAGTTCCTCAAAAAGGACGCCGGCGAGGCGTGCTTCGTGACTGTGCATCGGGTAGCGCCTCGGCAGCGTCGAAAAATGCTTGAGCATCTCTATCACCATCGGTGAGAGCAGCAGACGGTAGGGCTCAGCCGGAAGCATCGCAGCCCATTCCGGATTGATGAGGCAATAGAGCGAGACGGCGCCTTCTCCAAGGAACCCTTCATGTCTGCACCCGGGCGGCACCCAGGCTGCGGAAGAGGGCGGAAAGGCAACGCGGTTTCTGCCTAAGGCAAGACCGACCAGGCCGGAAAGCGCAACCACGAACTGGCCGGTTTGATGTACATGCTGGCCTACAGATGCTTCGACGGAGGTTCGTTCATTGACGATCGTGCACTGAAGAAGTGACGTCGTGTCGTCGGGTTCAAACCCCATCGGCCACTTCGTAGCTTCAATGAAAGCGTTCATATCTCTCTGCCTAAAGGTGCTTGTTTTTATATGAGAAAACCGACGGAGTTCTAAGCTCCTCCGTCGGCAAGATGAAGAACGTTGGACGCCTTCTGACGGCAAACCGCTCTATGTGTCATTAGAAGACGTTTGCTGTCAGGAATGGACGGTTATGGAACTTTGTACTCAATATTGTGGCACTGAGCGCACATGTTTACGCTTTGCTGGTGACCGCGGTGGCATTCGGCACAATCAAGGCCGACCAGATGGTTGTAGTGCGGATTGGGATCGAGTTTAGAAGTTTGTTTAGCAACGGCATCGAGCGACTGATGACAGATATTGCACTGCGCGGTTGAAACTTTTGCACCCGCTTTAGGTGTTTCCTTGCCGTGACAGGATGCACATGCGACACCGCGCGCAACGTGACGGTCAGCGAGAAACTGTCCATCGGCAGCGCTCGCCGTGTTGATGGAAAGAAGGACAAGTGCGCCGGCGGTGAGGACGGCGGCGGTAAAACGATTGAACTGCATGGCGTATACCTCAAAGGATCAGGCGTTCTTGCGGGAAGCGGCGCGGCCGGCTGCATGACGGGCAGCAACGCGGCCGAAAACCATGCCGCCGCCCAATTGGTTGCCGCCGATATCGTCATAGACCCAGACGCCGCCAGCGGCTGCGCCAGCAGCATAAAGACCCGGGATCGGACGACGCTCAAAATTCACAACCTGTGCGTCCTTGTTGATCTTGGGTCCGCCAAATGTGCTGGCCATGCCGCCAGCAGCCGGAATCATGTAGAAAGGTCCCGTTTCAAGCGCATGCGGTTCGTCGTAGTCGTAGGGCGGATCCAGTTCCTTTGCTTTGCCCGCTTTCACTGCGGCATTGAATTCACGCACGGTCTCAACGAGATTCTTTTCCGGCACGCCAGCCTTTTTGGCAGCTTCCTCAATCGTGTCGGCTTTAATCACTTCAAAACCGAGTCGTGCGAAGCGTTTGATCGTGTTCGTGAGAATCTGTGCGTTCTTATCAGCGTCAGCACCAATCAGCATGAAGCTGCGGTTGTCCTCGGTTCGCTCGGCGATGGCTTTTGCTTTCGGAACCTGCAGCCAGGTTTCGGGAACAAATCGTTTGCCTTTCGTATTCACTTGAATGCCGTAGCCAGCATGCATGAGCGGGGACGGATTGCAGTGACCCGTCGGTGTGATGGGACCCGCATAGAACTGATCCATATTGACGAGCAACGCCTGAACCTCTTCGGCCATCAGAATGTTCTCGCCCGTAATCCATGGCGAACCGCGTACGATGAGGCGCGATGCCCAGGGACCGATGTATTTGTCGACCATCGCTTCGTTTGCGCCGTATCCGCCCGTGGTGAGGATGACGCCGCCGCGGGCCAGATAGTCTTTTCGGCCTTCGGGGGTAATGCAGGACACACCTTCGACATTGAAGCACTCGTCCTTGACGAGTGAGACAGCTTTGGTGTTGTAGTGAATGGCAACACCCTTCTTTTCAAGGGCCGCCATCAGGCACCGGATCAGTTTGCTGCCGCCCGTAATGCCTTCTCCCGGGCTGATCAGACAGCGTGAGAGTTCCGGTGCAGGAAGACCTTCCCAAAGATAAAAGGGGGTGCCGTGATCGGCAAGCCAATCGATGCCTGCGCCGGACTCTTCAGCGTATACCTTGATGAGTTCCGGATCAGAGCGCTGATGCGAGAGCCGCATCATGTCTTCGAAGAAGGCTTTCGGAGAGTCTTCAGGGTGGTTTTTCTGGAAGCGGCTCCCAACGGCAGCAATCCAGCCGGATGAATAAACGGTGGCGCCGTCGGGACGGTTCATCTTTTCCAGAAGGACCGTTTTTGCGCCTCGTTCGGCTGCTTCAAGCGCGGCGCACATGCCGGCGAAGCCGGCTCCTACAACAACGACATCCCAGTTCTCTGAGAGACGTTTTTTGGCCGGTGCTGCGTCCTGTGCGGCGTGAGCGGCGCCTGCAGTTGCAGCGGCGACGCCGAAGAGACCGGTACGGACGAGTTCTCGTCTTTGCATTTGAAAGTCTCCTTGTTCCTTTTTTTATGGATAGGGTCCTGCGGTTGAGGGGATCCATTCGGGATGCACTCATCAACCACATGATTATTTTGAATTAGGCCCTAAGCACTAGGAATCCTCGGAACAGACAAGTGCTTTCGAGAAACGGTCAAAGTGAGTCGGTCATTAAGTTTCTTTCTAAAACGAACAGCGCGGATCATCCATTGCGATGCCGCGCCGTTTTTGCCGAAATGCTGTGCAGTTTTTTAATAAGTTGAATGGTCAAAGACCGCTTTGAGCTGCGTGAATTCCATCAGCCCGTAGCGTCCGCCTTCGCGGCCGATGCCTGATGCACCGTAGCCGCCGAAAGGAGCTGTTACGTCGCGCGGCGCGTCATTGATATAAACGTTGCCGGCGTTAATTCGGCGGGCAACGGCTTGAGCTTCCGCCTTGGGACCCACAACCATGGCGTTGAGTCCGTACGGCGTATCGTTGGCAATGGCTACTGCTTCGTCGACCGTGTCATAAGCAATCACACAGAGTACGGGGCCAAAAATTTCCTCACGGGCTATCCGCATGTCATTTTTGACGTTCGTGAAAATCGTGGGCTGGATGAACCAGCCTTTTTCATGAGCGCCAGGTTCCTCCGGGATGCTTCCGGCAAGCAGACGTGCGCCTTCTGTCACCCCCAGCTCGATATAGGACTTCACGGTCTCAAACTGCTGACGAGAGGCCATCGGGCCAATGAGTATCTTGGGATCAAACGGATCACCGACCGGATAGTCCTTCACATGATCCAGCAGCAGTTTTTCAACTTCAGCGAGCCGAGCTTTCGGCACAATGAGCCGAGAAAGCGCTGTGCAGGTTTGGCCGGAATTCAAAAAAATTGAATTAAAGAGCGGCTTGACGGCGGCACGGTAGTCGGGCAGATCAGGCAGCCACACACAAGGCGATTTGCCGCCCAGCTCAAGACTGATGCGCTTGACGGTTTTCAGAGCCTGCTGCGAAAGAGATACGCCGACCGCGGTTGACCCCGTAAAGGAAATCATCGCCACTTTGGGGTTGAGGGCAAGCTCAGCACCCGCGCGGCTGCCTCGTCCCGATACAAGATTCACAACACCCTTCGGAAAGTCGGCGAGGCGGAAGGCCTCCATCATGAGGCAGGCCGTCAGCGGCGTCGACTGGCTGGGCTTCAGCACGACAGTATTGCCGGTGAGGAGCGCCGGGATGACTTTCTGGACGATCTGCCCAATCGGATAGTTCCAAGGCGTGATGCAGCCGACCACGCCGACGGGCTCGCGAATGACGGTTGAATGTTCAAAGGGCTCCTCAAAGACGACTTTTTCGACTTCATCGATATAGGACTGAATGCGGACGAACTGATAGTCACAATGCGCATTGGCGCCAAACGCAATTGGAGCGCCCAGTTCGGCAGCTTCCAGATCGATAATCGCCTGACGCATGGCTTTGAAGTGTTCGAGAAACCGCTGCATCAGTGCCCGGCGTTTTTCGAGCGGTGTTGCCCGCCAGGCTGGCAGAGATTCGTAAGCAGCATCAACTGCACGATCAATGTCGTCGACCGTGCCGTCAGGAATTTCAGCGAATTTCTCTAGTGTCGCGGGATTCTCAACCGCGATGCGGTTGGGAGAGGAGGAAGCCGTCCACTCGCCGCCAATGAATTGGTTGGTGAAGAGCGGCTCAAAGGCGTCATAACTGGCCATCGTTGTCTCCAAGCAGAGTGCTTAGGGCAGACTGTCGTCACTTTCTGACGATCGTCCGAATCTGGAGTTGAGTGTAGGACGATGACAGAATGCCGGCAGCATAAAGCGAACAGCAAAAAGCCCGTCCCGGCAATTCACCAGGGCGGGCTTGACCTCAAATCAGCCTGAGCTGATTAGAAGCGGTACTGCATCTGAACGCCAAGGAGGTAGGCGTCGAGGTGACGATAGCGGCCAATTTCTTCTTTGGTTTGGCTGTCGTAGAGTGAGCGTTCGTGAACACCATGCAGATGAGCGAAGCCGATATCCGTCTGGAAGTCCTTGGTCCAATGGAAGGACGAACCAATGGCAAACCACCAGCGATCCGCGTCAGGAATGATGGCCGTACGCTTGGTCTTGTCGTCGATCGGAGACGTTTCATAAGCGATACCGCCGCGCAGCGTCCAGAAGCTGTTCACGCGGAGGTCATAGCCGACGGACATGAGGTAGGTATCTTTCCAACCATTCTCGATGTTACTCATTTTATTGAAAATAACCGGAAGGGTTGGGTTGAGCTTGCCAAGTTGCTCAACCTTGTTTTCAAGAAGAGGAGCTTTTGTCTGCAGGCTGTCGAAACTCGACCAGTCAGCCCAGCGGAATGTAGCGTAAAGGCTCAAATAATCGTTGACATCCCACGCAGCTGTGGCCATAGCCCAAGCCGGGCCAGACACGGTAACCGAGGCGTCATAAGTGCCGTCCAGCGCTCCGCCAGTAGAACCGTTGATAGTTACATCGCCATTGGTGGAATGTTTGGTTTCAGAACGATAAGAGAGACCCAAGCGAAGGCTGTCTACCGGCTGCCACATCAGACCGACATTGAAACCCCACGTAAAGTCAGTAGCCTCATAAGTACTGGTCATAGTTTGATAGCCCACGCCAAACTTCGCATCAACGTACTGCAGCGCAAGGCCCGCACCGATACTGAGCGTATCCGTGGCTTTCCAAGCAACGTTCGGATTGAAGTTGATCACAGTCATTTCAGCTTTGTAGCCGTGATCCTTGCGGTTCCAGTCTTCGCCGTAATCCGTTGCAAGACCGTAAGGCACCGTGATGGCAAGACCAACCCAGGTTGAATCATTGATCTGGTGCGAAATAAAGCCGTGGGGAACAATCTCTTCCTTATCGCGGCCGTTATTTTTTTCACCTGGATTCTGATGATCGACATACTCCAGATTCATGCCGACGCCAACGCCGCCGAACTGAACCTGCGTGCCCGGATGAAGCGTCATCGTCGCAGCGTTGTAGTACATGCCGGAAACGTCCGTACCATCAACGCCGACGCCGGCATATGCGCGGCCGAGGGCGAGCGCGGACTGTTCGGTGAGCTGGAAACCGCCGGCATAAGCCGTCGAGCTGAGGGCAGAGGCTACGGCAAGGGCCGCCGCAGCGATCTTGAAGGACGTGTGATTCACGAACGTCTCCTGAAGAACTTTATTAAATGAAGAAAATCAATCGGAATGCAATATTCCGCAACATGTGGAACCGCATTCTGCGCGAAGAAAAAGCAGAGAAATAACACGAAAATTAGGTGTTAACCCTTAGTTAATGCAAACTTCATGCAGACGGATGATGGGGTTCGATAGTGTGAAGTGAGCCTTTATTGCTTTGATATTCAAATAAATATTTAGCTTCTTGGTATTCAAAACAGAGGCATTTGGGAAGGTATGCCCTAAAGGGGGTAATCCAAAAAAGCCTGTTGCGGTTAAAACGCTTTTACTTGGCAAACCTCGAGTTAACCCGTCATTACAGCACGAGGTTTGGGTTAGAGATTCTGCTCGGTAGAATTCGAAGAATCTCATTGACTGCGAGAATGCTTCCATGACCGATGCACCATTAGTCGATTCCGCTCGAATCTTTGCGCTCATCCCTGCTGCGGGGGTCGGGCGCCGCATGGGGGCGGACTGCCCCAAGCAGTACATGCCGATAGCCGGCGTTCCCATGCTGGTTCGAACCGTGGAAGCGCTTCTGGCAGCGTCTCGAGTTGAACGTGTTTTTGTGGTGGTGAGTCCTGAGGATGCCTACATCGACCACGCTGCCGAATCATTCGCAAAATGGGGTGACCGTGTGAAGATCCTGCGTGCGGGCGGCGCAGAGCGAGCCGATTCCGTTTTGGGCGGACTTCGCGCAGCCTGCCTGCCGCCCGAAAGCTGGGTGCTGGTTCATGATGCGGCGCGCCCCTGTGTTCGACCGAGTGAAGTGAGTCATTTGATTGATGAGGTGACGGCCGACAGTTCTGCGGCGGGCGGCATTCTTGCCGTGCCGATGGCCGATACGGTGAAGCGTGCCGACGCCCGTCGGCGCATCATCGAAACTGTGCCGCGCTCTGGTCTCTGGCGAGCCGCCACGCCGCAGCTCTTCAGAGCAGGAGAGCTCATCGGGGCGCTGAATGCCGGACTCGACGGCATCACGGACGAAGCGAGTGCAATGGAACGCGCGGGGAAGACGGTTAAAGTGGTTTCCTGCCGCGCGACGAACATCAAAGTGACGGAGCCGGGAGACGAGCGGCTCGCAGAATGTTTGCTTGAAGGGCAAGGAGGCCCTATGCCGATTCCTGAAATTCGTGTGGGTCAGGGCTACGACTCTCACCGTCTCGTTGCTGGCCGCCCGCTCATTTTGGGCGGCGTCACTATTCCGTTTGAAAGGGGCCTTGACGGTCATTCCGACGCCGATGTGCTCCTCCATGCTGTGACCGACGCAGTGCTCGGGGCTGCTTCGCTGGACGACATCGGCACGCACTTCCCGCCTTCAGATCCGAAATGGAAAGGTGCGGACAGCGGGAAACTGCTAGCGGCAGTCATGGATCTCGCTCAGGCTGCCGGATGGCAGGTGGTGAATCTCGACGCGACGGTAATCTGCGAGCGGCCAAAGCTGGGCGCCCTGAAGGAGCAGATTCGTGCCAATGTGGCCAAGCTCCTCGGCGTTGCACCAGCTCAAGTCAGCATTAAAGCGAAGACAAACGAAAAGATGGATGCGGTCGGCCGAGAAGAAGGCATGATGGCGCTCGCGACAGTACTTCTGGCCAAGGCCTGATACGCAGTCGGCAATCTTCTTGATGTGCGGCTGACGCTGAGGGCGATGCGCCGAGTAGAATGGCAGTCTTTAGTGTTTCTACTCATTCGCCTTTTCGTTCTTCAATGCAGTCCGTTCCTGAACTCGCCCGCCGCGTGTGCTTCATCCTTTGCGAACCTGCTCATCCGGGCAATATCGGCTCCGCGAGCCATCAAAACGATGGGATTTCGCGATCTGCGCGTTGTAGCGCCTCGTGAGGCTGACTATCGGACGCATGAAGAAGCACTAGCTTATGCAACGAGTTCGGCGGATGTGCTCGAGGCTTCAAAGTCCTATGCGACTTTAGCTCAAGCCCTCGAAGGCGTTACGTATGCTTGGGCGATGACGGGCTACGACCGTGAATTCGGCGCGCCGCTCACACCGATGCGTCAGGCGGCGTCCGAAACGGCTTCTCGTCTTTCGGCGCTCGAAGGCAGCATTGCTTTCGTTTTCGGCACGGAAAGAAGCGGTCTCACCAACGAGGAAGTCTGCCTTTGTCAGGGTTGCGCAGCGATTCCGGCTGATCCGGTCAGTCCAAGCCTTAACCTTTCACAAGCGGTGCAGATCGCTGCTTATGAGATGCAGCTCGCACTCCTCGACGCTCGCGGAGATGCCGGTGCGCTTTACGATTGGCAGGGACGCTTTGCGCATGAAGAACCTGCGCCGCTCGAGGCGATAGAGGGCTTTTTTGATCATTGGGAGAGGGCGATGGCTGCCTGCGGAGCGCATGATCCCAAGAAACCGCGTCACTTTATGGAAGTCTCTCGCCGGCTGTTCGGCCGCGCCGGGCTCACTAAAAACGAACTCGATCTGCTGCGCGGCGTCTGCGCAGCGGTGATTTGTCCGAAGCGGGACCGCATCGGCACCAAGACGCGAGGCAAGGCGGCGATGCGCGAGCAGACGCAGAACGACCCCAAAAATTCGCCGATGCCGCCCGAAGAACAGTAAGTCTTCGATATCCGCTGTCCCATCAGGACTCTTAAGCTATTCACTTGGTTTCAAATCCCCATGTTTAAAGAAGCTCGCGAACTCATCGCCACCATTCGAGAAAAGGATCCGGCCGCTCACGGTGCAGCGGAAATCATCTTTGCTTATCCGGGATTTCATGCGGTGATGATTCATCGTTTTGCGCATTGGTGCGCGATTCAGGGCTGGACGGCATTTGCCCGCTGGGTCTCTCAGGTGGGCCGCTTTCTCACCGGGATTGAAATCCATCCCAAAGCCAAGATTGGCCGCCGGGTTTTCTTTGACCATGCGATGGGCGTCGTGATCGGGGAAACCGCGGAAGTGGGGGATGACTGCACGATTTATCAGGGCGTGACCTTGGGCGGAACGAACCTGACGGCTGGCGCCAAGCGTCATCCGACGCTGGAAAACGGTGTGGTGGTCGGTGCCGGCGCCAAGGTGCTCGGCTCGTTCACGGTGGGAGCCGGCGCCCAGATCGGTTCCAATGCCGTCGTTGTGAAGCCGGTTCCGGCCGGCGCAACGGTGGTAGGTGTCCCGGGACGTATCGCGGTTTCTAAAAAGACGCCGGCGAAAGCCCCAGAACCTTGCAGCCAGCCGGAGCGCGAGCGCGGCGTTCATGCGGCTGCCGCCGCTTTCCATGCATACGGTCTCGAACCCGGCATGCGCGACCCGTATGCCACTTCTATTCTTGAGCTTGTGCGTGTTGTTGAAGCCCAGCAGTGTGAAATTGCCCGTTTGAGCGAGGCGCTCGCTTCGGCAACGGGAAAGAAGGTTGAGCCGTCGCCCGACGCTCACTTCGATACCACAAAGCTTTGGCCGAGCGATCGTGCCCCGCAGCAGAGTAAAAACGAAACCTCCCCCGAAACGCCGGACGCAGCCAAGGAACCAACGAAAGAGCAGCCCAAGGCACCGTCGGATAAGGTCTAAGCAGGGCTGACGACATCAAGGCAGAGCAAGGCCGGCCGTTCTCACGAATGGGCCGGTTTTGTGTTTCTGGTGCTTGGGAGATTTCCGCAGGCGCATTGCGCAGCAACAGGTATTTTGGGTGTGTTTTCTTCAGATCGAACGGAATTGTTTGCGCATTAGCGACGAATAGAGAATAATTCTCATTAACATTTAAATGTTTTGAGGAGACCGTCATGAGCGAAGGCACAGTGCATCCGTTGGTGCAGCCGGTTGGCCGTACGCATGCTTCGGGCGCCTTCGATTGGCGTGCGGTGCCGTCGGCGGATCCGAGAACGTCTGCATTCGCGCTTGACACTGCGCCTGCGCTCCCGGCGGCGGCTGAAGAATTCTCCGGCGAAGCCTGCCGTGAAATCGTCGAAGATCTTTTAGACCGCACGCGCACAGGGGCGGCCGTCGCAGAGGTTCATGCGCCGTTTTGCGAGTCCAAATGCGACGGTTGCGGCTGCTGGCAGCATGCTTATAAGGAGCTCGAAAGCCGTCGCTGGGCCGACGCACTGGTTCGTGAAATGGCTGCGTGGGCGGATACGCATGCCCAGGCGGGAGCGCCGATTCAGGCGCTGCGCTTTGGCGGCGGAACGCCGAGCGCTTTGGAACCTGTCGACATCCTCCATGTGCTGGCCAAAGCCCGTCAATATCTGCCGCTTTCCAACGACTGCAGCATCGAGCTTCAGGCACGTGTGCACGGATTCTCCGAAGAAAAGATTGAGGCTGCGCTTGCGGGCGGCGTCACGCGGTTCGTCCTTCCGGTAAGAAGTTTCTCGACGGAAGTGCGCCAGGCCGCTGGCCGGCTTGATGCCGGTGGGGCTGCCGAAAAGCTCCTCAAGCGTCTGACTGAATATAACGAAAGTGCGGTTGCCGTCGAACTGAATTTCGGTCTGCCAGGGCAGTCGCTTGAAGTATGGACCGCAGATCTTGAGCGGGCATGCCAGCTGCCGCTTGACGGCCTCATGATTCGGGCTGCCGGAGAACCAGACATGTTGGGTGAGGCGGCCAAAACGTTTCGAGCGGCGGATCCGGCCCTAATGGCTCGAATGCATGAACGTGCTTTTGAAGTGCTCGCCGACAACGGCTGGGAGCGGCGGACAGCGCTGACTTGGAGCCGCTCAGAGCGCGATCGCACAACCTTTGATGTGCTCGCTGCCGGTGATGCGGACAAATTTGCCTTCGGATGCGGCGCACACGGCAGACTCTTTGGCCGTGAGCTTTTGATTGAGCCCGAATTGGGTAAATGGCTCTCGGCAGTTTGGATGGGGCGGCGCCCCGTATCATCCGTCTCGGAGCCTAAATCAGGCTGGCGCGCAGCTGCGCTCTTGGCTCAGGGCGCGCTCCTCGGGCGGTTTTCTCTCGAACGCATTGAACACGCGAGCGGTCTGCGCATCACAGAATCGCTCGAGCCGCTCTTTGATGACTGGACTGCTGCCGGGCTCCTTCGCCGTACAGGTGCTCTTGGTACTTGGATTCGTCTTACCGATGCAGGACTTTACTGGCATCAGGCGCTTGCGGCTCGTATGGCGCTCAGAATTGATGCCGCAGAACTGCTTGAGCTGCCGCACCGACTGCTGGGCGGACGCCGCTTCGAAGCCGCAGCTCAAATCATTCCTGCCGATGTGTGGGAGAGCGCAGAACGGGCTGCGGCGCTCTCTTGATTCATTATTCCTTCAGAGCCGGACCCGGATCGTTTGATTCTGCTTGAACGGTCTGGGTCTCTTTTTGGCTTGAATAGGTGCGCTTCGCAGCTGTCAGGCTCAAGTCGTTCGGCTGAAGAGTCGCCATGACAAGCACCATTTTAGGGCTTTCAGGATGGGAGGCTTCGTTATCCCTAAAGAGATATTTTTTGTTCTAAAAAACTAGGAATATCAATATAAAATGATCGTCATGACGTATGACGATGAAAACTTGCTAAAGGATAGTATTTAAGGAATATTCCTATATAATGCGAATCCTTCTCATTATTGTTCGTGTTATACATACGGACAGTTCTCCATAAGAGGCCGCATTTTGTCTGAAAGCCCCGCACCTAAGCCCGCTGCCCCAACCTTTGAGTCGGGTGCTCGCGCGATGAATGAAGCGCTCCAAACTAAAGGCGTTGAAGCCTATTTTGCTGATGCGTCTGATCCGCTGCACAAGGCCTTTATTGCCAAAGCGGCGGTGCATTCGGGGCCCGGCGGTCGGCCGCTGATTGGAGAAGAGGCTGAAAAAGCCATTGACAGCCATTACGACACGCCTCGCTCAGGACGGTCCCTCGCCTATATTCATGTGCCGTTTTGCGAGACGCGGTGCCTTTACTGCATGTTCTATCAGAACCCCTGGAAAGAAGAGGCAACGACGGAATATGCCAAGCAGCTCGTGAAGGAGCTTGAGCTTTGGAGCGACCGTGCGGCACAGAATGCTGCGCCCATCAATGCGCTTTATTTCGGCGGCGGCACGCCGACGGCTTTTTCACCCGACGATATCCGTCTGGTCATGGGAGCGGTGAAGAAATATCTGCCGCTCGCAAACGACTGCGAAATTACGCTCGAAGGGCGAATTCACAATTTCAGTGACGCCAAGATGGATGCGGCTATCGAGTCCGGCGTTAACCGCTTTTCACTGGGCGTGCAGACCTTCAACACGCAAATTCGGCAGTCGGTGATGCGCGTTGATGATCGCGACACGATCATCCGCCGTCTCGACAAGCTCTGTTCCTACAACAATGCGTCCGTGGTCTGCGACATGATCTACGGCTTCCCCGGGCAGACGATGGAGGTCTGGGAAGACGACCTGAAGACCGCCGCTTCACTGCATCTCGACGGGGTGGACTGCTATCAGCTCAACGTTTTTGAGAAGTCCCCGCTCGCCCGCTACATCGCCAACGGGAAGCTTCCGCGTGCGGCGACCTCTGACGAAAAGGCGGATTTCTTCGCTAAGAGCGTTGAATATTTCACAAGCCAGAACTGGCGCCGGCTCTCCAACAACCATTGGGGCCGAACGATTCGCGAACGCAATATCTACAACGCCTGGGGCAAGAGCGCCTGCGACTGCCTGGCCTTTGGCTGCGGAGCGGGCGGACGTCTGGCGGGCTATTCCTACATGATGGAACGTAAGCTCGCTGACTACTACCGGTTGCTCGGCGAAGGCAGAAAACCCGTCGCCTTTGCGATGGCGCCGACACACAACTGGCACCTGCTGCGCACGATTTCCTCTGAAATGGAGTCGGGCGCCATCAATCTCAAGGCCATCGGCCGACAGTTTGGCGGACTTCCGCTTGAAGACCTTGCCAAGGTTGTGCTTTCACAGTGGTGTGAGGCCGGCCTTCTCGTCAAACGCGGCGATTGGTATTACCAGACGGTTGCCGGTCAGTATTGGCACGTCACCTTCGCTCAGCTCCTGATGGACTTTTTGTCACATCAGCTGCCCGAACCCGAGAGCGAGCAAAAGATGGACATGGGTGCTCCCGATTCGATGATGAAGATGGCGAGTGCGGGCCGCCACGCGCATGGGCAGATGCCGCCGGGCATCTTAAAGATGCTCGAAGGCATGCCTCGCGACATGATCATTGAAATGGCCAAAAAAATGCCCAAAGAAATGATTACTCAGATGGTCGCTCAGGCGCCCAAAGATGTGATCGAACGAGTCCTCGGCGAGGACGGACTTCGCGAACTTGGCGTTCGCTGAAGTTTTATCCAAAACAATAAAAAGCACTATTTCCCACAGCGAATCCCTCCAGTTTCTTTCTAGGACCAAGAAGAACTTAGTGGACTTATCCATCCTGAAAACCGTGGAATCTACACTCAGTCAGATTCGTCGAAGAAGAGCTCGAGGA
>ERZ779880.1082-NODE-1082-length-27364-cov-4.030503_pt1 | contig 27364 bp, 20 predicted proteins | sample MGYA00511555_ERZ779880 | MGnify/ENA primary metagenome ERZ779880 (study PRJEB29588, sample SAMEA2145815) | human gut metagenome | biome: human gut; feature: human-associated habitat; material: faeces | place: Denmark | collected 2008/2010 ... | reverse complement strand
GGATAACGCTCGCCACCTACGTATTACCGCGGCTGCTGGCACGTAGTTAGCCGTGACTTTCTGGTAAGATACCATCACTCACTCATCATTCCCTATGAATGTCGTTTTTCTCTTACAACAGAGCTTTACGATCCGAAGACCTTCTTCACTCACGCGGCATTGCTCGTTCAGGGTTCCCCCCATTGACGAAAATTCCCTACTGCTGCCTCCCGTAGGAGTTTGGGCCGTGTCTCAGTCCCAATGTGGCCGTCCGCCCTCTCAGGCCGGCTATGCATCGTCGCCTTGGTGGGCCGTTACCTCACCAACTAGCTAATGCACCGCAGGTCCATCCATGTTCATGGCCTTAGCCACTTTAATAGCAGTCAAATGCTTGTCTGCTACCTATCCGGTTTTAGCATCCGTTTCCAGAAGTTATCCCGGGCACATGGGCAGGTTACCTACGTGTTACTCACCCGTTCGCCACTAGATTCAGAAAAGCAAGCTTTCCTTCCTCTCGTTCGACTTGCATGTATTAGGCATGCCGCCAGCGTTCATCCTGAGCCAGGATCAAACTCTCCATTTGATTTAGCTCTTAGATGTCTCTGACATCTTTCTTTGTACTTTTTTGTTTTTCGAAATTGACGTTTTAGTTTGTATTTTATTTCCTGTTCAGTTTTCAAAGATCATGTGCACCTCAGCAGTGCTCATCTATATTACCAAATACTTCCCTCTTCGTCAAATGTTTTTTTGACTTTTTTTCATCTTTTTTACTGTATACGCTTACAGTGTGCTATTAAAAAATAAGGCCCCTTCGACCTTATTTAAAATGTTCGTATGCAATGCTATTAATTTTTGCCATGACATCAGCGCCTTTATCACCTAAACTTGTTAATACAACTATGCTATATGGTGTTTCGCATTCTACAAAGCCGACACTATTCAATGCATAATCATACATACCATATTTTTGAGGCATACCCTCTTGAATATCTCGATCTAAATACTCTTGCGGCTCTGCTTTTTTCATATTGTCTATCAATTCTTGATACTCATCTTTATGAGCATATAAATACGTAATAACATCATTCATTGTATTTGCGGTTGAAACATTGTCCTCTGAATAATAATTATCACTAATTGAACTTGTATACTTCGTCATGGCTTCTTTGTATTCTTCCCATCCGCCTAGATTTTCAAACAAAATATGACCCGCATCATTATCCGAATAAACAATTGCTGCATCCAATAATTCACTTAATGGTATTTGACTTCCAATTGTATAATTTGAACTAATAACACCCGCATCCTCATGCATATAACCACTATATGGTAAAGTTGATTCCATAGTATAATCACCACTATTCACTTTATCATAATATAACATGGCCAAAGGAAGCTTATATATACTACCTGCAATAAACTCATCTTTTTCATTCATACTGTATTTTATATTGTGTTTTAAATCCGTAATACAATATGACACACTTTCATGATCAATGTTATTTTCTTGGAAATATGCTTCAATTTCCTTTGCTAAAGCCATATCTATATATTTACTGTTATCTTCATTTTTTACTTCTGTACTTTGATCTTCCTCTATTTCACTCACAGATGTAAATGCCTTCTTTTTTGTACTGCTCATTTCAGAGGCAAACATACAGAGTGCAATTAATAGAATAGATAATAAAGAAATGATTACGATTTTATTTTTCTTATCCATAAATAGACCCTTCCAAACTATGAAAAAGAGTCTATTCAGACTCTTTTATATTAATGTTTAAAATGACGAACTCCTGTAAATACCATTGCTATACCATGTTCATTACACTCATCAATTGAAAGTTGATCTTTAATCGATCCACCCGGCTGAATGATTGCAGTAACACCCGCTTTGATAGCTTCCTGTACAGTATCTGGCATTGGGAAGAATGCATCACTTGCTAAAACTGAACCCTTTGCTTTTTCTCCAGCTTGTTCGATTGCAATCTTTGCAGCACCGACACGATTCATCTGACCAGCACCAACACCAACTGTCATATCATTTTTTACCAATACGATCGCATTTGATTTTACATGTTTAACAACTTTCCATCCAAACAACAATTGTTTGATTTCTTCTTCAGTTGGTTTACGATTTGTTACACATTTTAAATCTTCCTCGTTAATTATATGTTGATCCATTTCTTGAACCAATAGACCATCGTTAACATTTGTATATTTTAACGCACTTGAAACAGATAAGCTAGTATCTAATTTCATTAATCGAATATTTTTCTTACGAGTCAAGATTTCCAATGCTTCCTCAGAGAAATCTGGCGCAATGATAATTTCCAAAAAAATCTTAGATAATTTTTCTGCCAATCCCTTTTCAACTTTTGCATTTAACGCAACAATACCACCAAAAATTGAAATTGAATCTGCTTCATAAGCTTTATCCCAAGCTGCTTCAATATTTTCGCCAATACCAACACCACATGGATTCATGTGTTTAACACCAACAGCCGCAAATTGACCTTCAAAATCCTTTAGAATTTCAATTGCCGCATTACCATCCTGAATATTGTTGTAAGATAATTCTTTACCATGAAGCTGTGTTGCATTTGCCAAAGAATATTGAGGATTCATGCCCTTATAGAAAGCAGCCTTTTGATGAGGGTTTTCACCATAACGCAAGTTTTGAACCTTATCAAAAGTAATTGTCATACTTTCTGGGAATTCTTCATGTGTTTTCTTAGTTAAATAATCCGCAATCATCGCATCATAACGAGCTGTATGACGGAATACTTTTGCAGCTAAGCGCTCACGCGTTTCTAATGTTGTTTCATGATTTTCTCTAATTTCCTCAAGAACCTTATCATAATCTTTTGGATCACAAAGAACTGGAATACTTTGATAGTTTTTAGAAGCACTACGAAGCATACTTGGGCCACCAATATCAATATTCTCAATAATTTCTTCGTGTGTAACACCAGGTTTTAACACAGTTTCTTTGAAAGGATATAAATTCACACAAACCAAATCAATATACTCAATACCTAATTCTTGTAATTGACGAACATGATCAGGGTTTGAACGAACACAAAGCAATGCACCATGAACTTTTGGATGTAAAGTTTTTACACGACCATCCATAATTTCAGGAAAACCAGTGACATCACTAATTCCAATTGGATGGATTCCTGCTGCTTCTAAAGCTTTTTTTGTTCCTCCAGTAGAAATAATTTCATATCCACAATCTACTAGCCCCTGTACAAATTCAACTAAACCTGTTTTATCAGATACGCTCACTAATGCTCGCTTCATTCTTTTTCCTCCTCAATACTTTTTGCGACTTGTTCAATGACTTGCCAAAACAAATCATATTCCATCGCATGTACATGCGATTCTAATGTTTCTAAATCCCAAGATGGATTGATTGCTACTCTTTCTTGACGAATGATAGGTCCTGTATCCACTCCTTCGTCTACGAAATGAACAGTAACTCCAGTTTGTGCTACTTTTGCCTCATATGCATCCGCAATACTATGAGCTCCTGGAAATTCAGGTAAATAAGCTGGATGCAAATTGATAATGCGATTTGGATAAGCACTCAACAAAGTGTGTCCAATGAAACGCATATATCCACTCAATACAATCAAATCTACCTTTTTTTCTTTTAATACTTCTAAAATAGCCGTTTCATAACCCGCTTTACCATCATATCCCTTTGGATTAAAGTAAAACTCTTCTACTCCATGATTACGCGCACGAACTCTTGCATACGCATTCTCTTTATCAGCTATCAAGCAAGCACAATTCACATGTAAAGAACCATCTTCAATATGTGACAAGATTGTTTCGAAGTTAGTACCCGAACCACTCGCAAATACCGCAATATTTACCATTGAACATCTACCTGTCCTGTTTCAGTTACTTTACCAACGACATAACTTGGTTCATTGATTTCATTTAATGCAGTTTGAACCTTTTCTACATCCGACGGATCTACTGCCATTACAAAACCAAGTCCCATATTGAATACGTTATACATTTCTTTTGTTGAAATATCCCCATTTTTTTGAATCAAATCAAAGATTGGAGGTTTCGGGAAAGCTTTCGTATCAATTTCAACTCCCATTCCATCCTTTAACATACGAGGAACATTTTCATAGAATCCACCACCTGTAATGTGGCTGCAAGCTTTTAACGTGATTCCTGAAGCTTTAATATGCTTTAATGCCTTAACATAAATTTTTGTAGGTGCAAGTAACGCCTCTCCTAAAGTTTTGCCTAATTCATCATAATATGTATTTAATGATTCTTCTGTAATATCAAATACATTACGAACCAATGAGAAACCATTACTGTGAACTCCAGTTGAAGGAAGTCCAATCAAGACATCTCCAACATTTAGATTCTTACCAGTAATCATATCTTTTTTATCACAAACACCAACCGCAAAACCAGCTAGATCATAATCATCTTCTGGCATCAAACCTGGATGCTCTGCCGTTTCTCCACCAATTAAAGCGGCTTCAGATTGTAAACAACCCTCAGAAACACCTTTAACAATATCTGCAATTTTTTCTGGAACGTTCTTACCACATGCGATGTAATCCAAGAAAAATAGTGGTTCTCCTCCAGCACATGCGATATCATTCACACACATTGCGACAGCATCAATACCGATTGTGTCATGCTTATTCATAACCATCGCAAGTTTAACTTTTGTTCCACAACCATCCGTACCAGAAAGCAACACTGGCTCTTCCATATCTTTAATTTTAGATAATGAAAACGCACCAGAGAAACCACCAAGTCCTCCTAATACTTCTGGACGCATTGTTTTCTTAACATGCTCCTTAATCAATTCAACAGATTTATATCCTGCCTCTAAACTAACGCCTGCTGCTGCATAATGTTCTGCCATACTCTACTCCTTTACCTCATCTTTATAATCTTGTAACTCTTCTGGATATTCACCTGTACAACAAGCTAAACAACTTGTTTCAGGTACACATTTCTTGAAATCCTCTACACTTATAAAACGTAACGAATCCACTTGGAACAACTGTTTCATTTCATCTACCGAATAATTGAAAGCAGCTAAATCTTTTTGTGCCGTTGAATCCGCTCCATATAAACAAGGATATTTCAACATTGGCGAAGCAATACGCAAATGCACTTCTTTTGCCCCCGCCTCTTTTAATAGCTGACAAATTCTACGTGATGTAAATCCTTTTACAACACTATCATCCACTAGATATACACTTTTATCTTTAACAACTGAACTGATCGCATTTAAACGCACACGCATACCTTGCATTCTTTGTTGCTCAGTCGGACGAATAAATGTAGAACCAATATAGCGGTTTTTGATTAATCCCGTTTCATACGGAACATTTAGTGTTCTGGCAAAACTAGCCGCTGCACTTAAAGCTGAATCAGGAACACCCACGACGATATCTGCTTTAATATCTTCTTCTTTTGCTAAATAGTAACCACATTGTTTTCTTACTTCATGTACTGTAGAACCATTATGAATACTATCCGGTCTTGAATAATATACATATTCTAAAGCACAAGCTTTAGTTTCAGTTTTTTCAAAAATTTGACTTGATTTAATTCCTGTACGATCAAAACAAATTAATTCACCTGGATTTACTTCACGAACAAATTCTCCTCCAAGAATTGGGAACGAACAAGTTTCACTACTAATACAATAACCATCACCTACTTTGGCAATGTATAAAGAACGGATTCCATGTGGATCTCTTACTACATATAAACTATCTTTTGTGATAACCATAAATGTGTAGGCACCACTCATCATACGACAAGCCTTTGTGATTTTTTCTTCAAAAGAACCCGGATTCAATTGAATCAAGTGTGCTAACAATTCAGAATCACTTGTCCCCTGGAAAATTAAGCCTTCATTCTCTAACTTTGTTCTTAATGAAACTGCATTTGTGACCATACCACTTGATACGACCGCAAAATATCTTTGGTGACTACGCACCATAATTGGTTGAACATTTTCTAATTGAGAATCATTTTTTGTAGCCATGCGAAGTTGACCAATCGCTATATCACCAGCTAAAGAATTCAATGTATCTTGTTTTAAATTCTCAGACAACAATCCTAATCCCTTTTTACAAACAACGTTTTCCCCATTACTCACAGCCACACCAACACCATCTTGTCCACGATGCTGAATGGCATGCATTGCTAAATAGATGTTCTGGACGGCTTGTTCAACGTTGAACAAGCCTACGATCCCAGAAGAATCTTGAACTACCTTTTGCATCGTCATTCTACTTCACCTGCTTGTGTGTAAAGTAACGAACACCATTTGCGAAAATATCCTGATCTTTATTTCCTGCAATATTTTGGAATAAACCTCTTTCATAACGCTCACTATGACCCATCTTACCAAAGATTTTTCCATCCTCAGAGAAAATACCTTCAATTGCCATACTTGAACCATTCAAGTTGTCTTTTCCATCCATTGTTGGAACACCCTTTTCATTTACATATTGTGTCGCAACCTGACCATTTTCAATCAATTTATTTAACACTTCTTCACTCGCAACAAATTTACCTTCACCATGACTAACAGCCACTGAATATACATTTCCTGCTTTCATGCCAGCAAGCCATGGAGATGCATTGCTTGTAATGCGTGTACGTGCAATATGCGAAACGTGACGGTTAATGTTATTTCTGAATAATGTTGGATTTTCTTCATCCAATCTTTCCATATCACCATAAGGTAATAATCCCGATTTAATCAATGCTTGGAATCCATTACAAATACCTAAAATCAATCCATCATTTGTACGCATTGTATCAATAGCTTGGGCAATCTTTGGATTTCTTAATACGTTCGCAATAAATTTACCTGAACCATCTGGTTCATCACCACTACTAAATCCACCAACAATCATTAAAATTTGAGCTGTACTGATTTCTTCAGCCAATGTTTCAATACTCTTTTGAATATTTTCAACTGTCAAGTTATTAAATACGACTTGTTTTACTTCGGCACCAGCACGTTCAAACTTAGCTGTTGTATCAAATTCACAGTTTTGTCCAGGGAAGATAGGAATAATTACTTTTGGTGTTTCCACTACAACCTTAGACATTGGTACTTCCACATCATTTAAAGGAGTTTCTAACGTTTCTTTTCCTTCATCTACAATCATTGGATAAATTTCACTATAACGTTTTGTCCAAGCCTTTAATGCATCTTCAATTTCGACTGTTTCTTCATTTAATACAATCTTAGAATCATCATTTAAAATACCAATTAATTCTAAATGCTCATCTTGAATACTTTCTGTAGCTTCCACAATCATTGAACCTAAATTAAATCCGTATACATCTTCTTCTGTATTGATCGCAACACCGACTTTAGATCCAAACGCCATCTTCGCTATAGTTGCACCTAATCCACCAAATTTAATTGTGCTTGCCGCTACAATTTTCTTTTCTTGCATCAATTTATGAACCGTTTCAAAATTTTCTTTCAATTGTTCATAGTTTGGAACATGATTCTTAACTGGCGTATGTTTTACCAAATATACATAGTCTCCAGGATTTTTAAATGAAGCAGAAACAATATCATCTGTTTTAGCTGTAGTAACTGCGAAAGTGATTACTGTTGGTGGTACATGAATATCTTTATACGTTCCACTCATAGAGTCTTTACCACCAATACTAGGCGTTTCAAATGCCAATTGTGCATCAATCAAACCTAATAAAGCTTCAAATGGTTGTCCCCATTTTTGTGCATCTGCACCTAAGTGCTCAAAATACTCCTGATTTGATAAACGACACTTCTTATAGTCAGCACCCAATGCTGTAATACGAGCTAATGCTTCAACAACTGAATAACTAGCACCTAAATATGGAGAATATTTAGATACTTTTGGATCATATCCATATGTCATAACAGAACAAGTGTTTGTCATTCCATGAACTGGTAATTTTTGTACAGAACCTTCTTCAGGCGTTAATTGATATTTACCTCCAAAAGGCATCAATACCGTACTCTTTCCGATTGAAGCATCAAACATTTCTGCCAAACCAATCTGACTTGCGACATTCGCATCTTGTAATACTGTATTTAAATCTGATTTAACTGCATCAAATGGATGTTCATCATATTCATTTTCGCAAACATCAACAACCTGGTGTTGACGGACACCATTTGTATCCAAGAAAGCACGAGACATATCCACAATCGTTTCGCCACGCCATTTCATGACTAAACGATTTGTATCTGTTACATCCGCAACTTTGATAGCATCTAAGTTTTCCTTATATGCTTCTTCTTTGAATTTTTCAAAATCTTTAGCCTCAATACATACAGCCATACGTTCTTGAGATTCACTAATAGCTAATTCTGTACCATCTAAACCTTGATATTTAACTGGAACTGCATCTAAGTTAATATCCAATCCATCCGCAAGTTCACCTACAGCAACACTAACTCCGCCAGCTCCAAAGTCATTGGCCTTTTTAATTAATTTTGTACAAGCAGGATTTCTAAATAAACGCTGTAATTTACGTTCAATCAAGGCATTACCTTTTTGAACTTCACTTGAACATTTTTCTAAACTTGTTTCATTATGTTCTTTACTAGAACCTGTGGCTCCACCAATTCCATCACGACCAGTTGCTCCACCAATCATAACGATGATATCACCAGCTTGTGGTTGTTCACGTTTTACATGTGATTTAGGAGCAGCACCAACAACAGCACCAACCTCCATACGTTTAGCTACATAACCATCATCATAGATTTCATCTACAAATGTAGTTGCCAAACCAATTTGATTACCATAGCTTGAATAACCATGAGCCGCTGTCTTTGAAATCTTTGATTGAGGTAATTTGTGCTCTAATGTTTCACTAATTGGTTTCGTGATGTCTCCAGCCCCTGTAATACGCATAGCTTGATATACATAACTACGTCCTGATAATGGGTCACGAATAGCTCCACCAATACATGTACTTGCTCCACCAAATGGTTCAATTTCTGTAGGATGGTTATGTGTTTCGTTTTTGAACATCAATAGCCATTGTTCATCTTTTCCATCTACATCTACTGTGATTTCAACACTACATGCATTGATTTCATCTGTAATTTCCATATCATCAAGCTTACCTTGTTTACGAAGATATTTACCGGCAATAGTAGCCATGTCCATTAATGTTTTTTCTTTACGATTTCCATGAACTTCCTGGCGTAATTTTAAATATTTATCATAAGAAGCCTGTAATTCATCGGATAATGTATCCAAATGGAAATGTACATCATCTAATACAGTTTCAAAAGTAGTATGACGGCAGTGATCTGACCAATATGTGTCTAGCACACGAAGTTCAGTCATTGTGCAATCTCTTTTTTCTTCCTTTTCAAAATAACGTTGAACATGCTCAATGTCCGCTTGAGACATGGCCAACCCTAAAGTCTGACGTAAAGAATCTAATTCTTCTTTCGTCTTTGTTGTAAATCCTTCTAAAACAGGAACATCTTTTACTTCAACGTCCTGATCATCTACCAATACAGAAAGGTCTTTAACACGTGCTTCAACAGGGTTAACAATATAATGTGTAATTTTATTAAGTGTTTCTTCATCTACTGGGTTTAAAAACACTAACAAAGTACCTGAATGAATACGTACTGTTTGTTTGTTGTTCAAAAGCATTAAACATTGCATTGCACTGTCTGCTCTTTGATCATATTGACCTGGCAAAAATTCATATGCCAAATATGATTTACCTTCTAAGTCTACAGAATCATATACACCATCTGTAACAACTTCACTACATACATTTTTCTTTAATAGTTCAATATCATTTTCATCAGCGTTAAAAATATCATATAAATTGTATTTTGTTAGACCGAAATCTTCTTTTAAAGATAAAGATTGTCTTAATTCAGCCGCTAATGATTCACTTTCAACCTGAAACTGTTCTTTTTTATGAACAAAAATACGAGTATCCATTTCCTTCTCCTTATTCAACAATTGACTGTTCTAATACTTTTTGTGCTTGTTCTTTTTTAAATTCAACAATCTTATCCTGTAATGACTTATCATTAAGTCCAATCATCTGACAAGCTAAGATAGCTGCATTTCTTGCCCCCGATTTACCAATTGCTACAGTCGCAACAGGAACTCCTTGAGGCATTTGTACTGTTGATAATAATGAATCCAATCCACCTAAAGCAGATGTCTGAATAGGGATTCCAATAACTGGCAACGGTGTAGAGCTAGCTAAAACTCCAGCTAAATGTGCTGCTCCTCCAGCTGCCGCAATAATAACCTGAATTCCACGTTCGCACGCTGTCTTTGACAATTCCAAAACAGCTTCTGGAGTACGGTGAGCACTTAATACACGAACTTCATATCCGACTTGAAAATCGTCTAATTGTTTCATGCAGCCTTCCATACTAGGTAAGTCTGAACGAGAACCCATCACAATTAAAACACGCTTTGTTTCCATAAATGACCTTCCTTTCAAAACAAAAAAGCGCACCTATAGTAGGCACGCTTAAAAAAGCAATTCTTCTCTATCAATTGTGGTAAATCTTCTTAAGACCATAAGTAAGACCTCCAAAATCAGAAAAACACTTCTGCAAAATTATAATACCTAAAATCAACTCAAATGACAACCCGTATTTCATGAAAGTTGCTCTCTAGAAGTGAATAATTTATATTTTCTTAAATCAAACACATAAACAATTGAACTCAATCCCCACGTAATTGGATATAGCCAATGCGTTAAATACAAACTGTGTATACTTTGCCCAACTGTCATTAAAACAACAACACGAACAGCACACCAACATACTAGCATCACCACCATTGGCATCACCGGACGTCCTAGGCCTCTTAAAACACTTGAAACTACATGTGAAAAGCCTAAAAGTATATAGAAGAAAGCACAAATTCGCGCACGATCCACACCAATTTTGATTACTTCTGGATTTTGATTAAAGAACGAAATAAAAGTTGGCGCAAACAAATAGATCGAAATACCCAAACATTCAATCATTAATAATGCAGCCGCAAGCCCAAATAAAATTCCCTTTCGAGAACGTTCCTTTTGTCCTGCCCCTTCATTTTGTGAGACAAACGTCGTAAGTGCCATTGAAAATGAAATTTCTGGAAGGAAAATAAATCCTTCTACTTTTGAATATGCACCAATACCTGCAATAGCTGCTGCCCCAAATGAATTGATGTACGACTGAATCATGACATTCGCAAAATCAATGACACAACCTTGTAGTCCTGTTGGCAAGCCATAGATACAGATTTGTTTAAGATTTTCAAAATCCAAAGTTAAGTGTAGCCATGAAATATGCAAAATACTTTCTTCTCTTGCCAATTGCACAGCACACAAAAACATACTCGCAAATTCAGAAATGATTGTTGCCCAGGCAGCACCGGCAACCCCCATTTTAAACACAGTGATGAATACAACATCTAAAATCACATTCAATATTGAACTTACAATCAAATAATACAGTGGATGTTTGGCATCGCCTCCTGCACGAATGATACCCACAAGCATGTTATACAAGACTAAAGAAAAACCGCCTAAAAAATAAATTTTTAAATATGTGGAAGATAAGCCAAACACTTCTTTAGGCAAACCCATCCATATCAACATTTGATCTGTTAATACATATCCACTCACCGTCATAATAAGCCCTAAGATAATCCCGAATGTAGCTGTTGTATATACCGCTTTTTTCGTTCTATCCTCATCTTGTGCACCTATCGCATTGGCAACAATGACACTTGCTCCTGTCGCAAAACCATTGAAAAAACCAACAAACAAAAAAATTAATGAGCCAACACTTGTAACAGCCGCTAATGCATCCTGTCCTAGAAAATTCCCCACAATCAATGCATCCACAGTATTGTATAGTTGCTGAAAAAGATACCCTATAAATATAGGTATCGCATAGCCAATGATTTGTTTGGCTATACTTCCTTTTGTCATTAACTGAATTGAACTTTGTTTCGCCATAAAATTCCTCCCCATACAAGAAAAGCCTGCACCAACATTAAGTTAGTACAGGACTATATTTTGCCCTAATATCCATTAGGATACATCATACGTTATTTATTTACAATATAAGCCGTCGCAATGGATTGAGCCCAGTTATAAATAGATGTTGTATGCATTCCTTTGATATTCTTGTTTCTTAAACAATATGTTTTAGTAGAATCTACAGGTAAATAACCACATAATTCACTTTGACGAACTAAAGCATTATGATAATTCTCTTTAGATACATCATTATCAGATGTATACATACCGGCATCTAGATAAGCATCGAGTTGTTCATCACTCAAACGACCAAAGTTATTTGTAGCACCCGTTCTTAAGATAAAGTTAATACCCGTATCATCTGGTGAATTATAAGAAAATCCAAGATATGTTGCATCCCAGCTATCTGTTTGTGCATCATCTTGCACTGTGTTAATAATCGTATTAAATTCAACCGTATTGGCTTTAAAATCAATTCCAATCGCATTTAAACACTTCTGTAAAACCGGAATCAAAGAATCCAAAGAATCTTTATCCTTATTTGCCAAGAAACGAACTGTTAATTTTTCACCATCTTTATAACGATATCCATCATCTGCCAATGTATATCCAGCTTCCTCTAAGATTTGGTTGGCTTTTTCTACATTATAATCATAATAAGTGACACCATCCACTTTTTCTTCATTACGAATCATTTTTCCATTATTTAAAGAAACAGGATTTCCAAAAGTACCAGGCTTATAAGCCATGCCATCAATTTGATAGTAATTATCAATATATTCTTGGGCATTAAATCCATATCCGATAGCTTTTCTTATGGCAACATCACTGCAAGCTCCTGCATAAGAATTAAAGATAATAAAGCTTTCTCGATCACTTGGATAAGAATCAACAGATAAGCTCTTATTCTTTTGAACAGATTTAATTTTATTTGCCTCAATCACATCTGGAATATAATCCACAGTTCCATTTTCCAATTCTTTGACTTCCGTTGAAGTATCTGTCTTTTTGATCATGATCTTAGAAATTTGATATTGTCCTTTTTTCGCCTTAAACTTTGAATTTGAAACTAAACTAGCTCCACTTGTCTTCTCAAACTTCTTTAGTACATAAGCACCCGTTCCAATTGGCTTACTATTCTTCTTTTCAATACTTTCTGTATTTCCTTTTTTATAATTTAAATATTCTGAACTACAAATCTTCTGTGTTCCAAGTGTAGAAACCGCATCAATTCTAGGTTTGTCCAAATGGAAAACAACTGTATAGTTATCTGGTGTTTCAATTCCAGTAAAGCTAGACGCATCTGCATCGTGATATTCACTATAGCCATCTAAAAAATCAACATTGTTCGCAAAACGACCTGTATAACTTGGATCTGCCATAACGGTAAATGTTGTCTGCACATCTTTTGAAGTAAACTTGGATCCATCACTAAACTTAATGCCTTTCTTTAATTTAAATGTCATTGTCTTTCCATCTTCACTAATTTTTGGTAAGGATTTAGCCAAATCTGCAACTAACTCTCCTTTTTTGTTGTATTTCAATAACCCTTGATACACTAAATCCACCACATAATGATCATTTGTCGTTTGGTAATACATAGGTGAAAATGTGCCATTCATTTCCGAACTTAATCCGACTGTCAACGCTTGATCATTACCTGCAGCTTTTGTACTGCACCCACACATCAATAAAGCCAATCCACATACTAATAACTTTTTGTACATATTCTCTTACCTCCTAATTATTTATTTTTTGTACCACCACCAGTCAGCTAACACTTTTCATCACTCTCCTTATAAATAAAAAAATCCTGCATCAAATTAAAAATTTGACACAGGACAGAATATCAAAATAATCTGCGGTACCACCTGAATTGGTATAGTTATACCCACCTCTAGAATGCCATCACATTCGATCTATTTAACGCATGGAATACGTCGCAGCTACTAAGAAAATCTTTTCACCTTGCCCTTGAAAGTCCATTTGCTAAGTCGTAATAATCTAGCTTCCACCATGACTAGAATCTCTTTGTATCCGGTTCTTAGTTTGATCTCTTTCGCATCGGTTGCCTATAGAATACACCTAATAAAATTTGTTTTCAACCGTTTTTACAAATTATTTACATTTTCTTACATTAAAGATTGTTCTGTTCTACCAATAATATCGTCTTGCGTCTTTTTAGAAAGCACATTAAAGAAAGCACTATATCCGGCTACACGAACAATTAAATCCTTATGGTTTTCAGGATGCTTCTGTGCATCAATCAAAGTTTCTTTAGAAACAATGTTATATTGCACGTGATATCCATGCAAGCGATTAAAGAAAGTTTTAATCAGCAATTCTAATTTTTGTCGATTTTCTTCAGTCGACAACATTTGAGGTGTCATTTTTTGATTTAGCAGAACTCCACCCGTAATTTTATTTGTACGAAGCTTAGACACACTTTTAAACACAGCTGTAGGTCCATTTTTATCGCTGTTATGCGCTGGACTGCAACCTTCTGCCAAAGGTTCGAATGCATTTCGTCCATCCGGCGTAGCCATCGTTGACATACCTTGTCCAACATTCGCACTAATTGAAGAAGTTCCTGCATAACGAATTCCGCCAATTGGTCCTCTATTATAGCGTGTATTCGGATATTTTTCGATTTCTTCAATATAAGAATCATAAGCTTCCACAATTAACTGATCGACATAATCATCATCATTTCCATATTTTGGTGCTTCACGAATCAACATTTCCTGAATTTTTTTGTTTTTAGGTGATGAAAAATCATCTAAGATCGCATCCCAAAGCTCTTGTCTTGTGATTTTCTTTTCTTCATACACTAACTTCTTTATAGCTGCCAAACAATCTGCCATGTTCGCAATTCCTACTTGAAGTCCTGAAATAAAATCATAGACTGCTCCACCTTCTTTGATGGTTTTGCCTCTGGCAATACAATCATCTGTCAAAGCCGAACAAAGAATGTCTGGCACATCTCTTTCAGAGGCCTTATCAATTACATTTTCTACAATAACACTATATCGAGTAATTTCCCTTATTGTTTTATCCCACGCTTTTAAAAGTTCTTCATAACTTTCCATTTCCGTAAAATAGCCATATCCTTTTGTAAAACGTTTATTACTTGTAAGATCCACACCGTTATTCATCGTACACAAAAGCATTCTTGGAAAATTGATATAAGACATTCCCGTACAACGATAACCCCATTTACCTGGAACTGCTGTTTCTACTGTATTTTCCCCTTTAATTACTTCCGTTTAGATGTTCGAAAACCGCATGTTTTCGTTTATTTTTCCCCGTTATTCACTTCCCTTTCCGAAATTCACTATGGAAATGAGAGCTTTTGTATCAGGGAACCTCTGATTCCAATTTTCCACAATCTCTTTTGATTTTTTACCCCGGCAGCAAATTTCTTTTCCTGAAGGCTGGTTTGGTTTTTCGGGTATTTAAAAACTGATTGGAATTAGGTACTTGACCAATGTGCCTGTAAATGCTGATCGTTAAATAACTGGTTGGAGCTTAATGAAAGAAAAGCCTCGTTTGACTCCTATGCACGATTGAAATAATTAAAACCTATTCATTGTCATTGCCATGACCAGCATATTGACCATTATTTGGATTGCATTGGTTTGCGTGATTATTCAAGTTAGTCTTGTATGCATTGTTGTTTGGATTATGCTGATTGGCATAATTATTAATCTGTGCTTGTGTGTGAGTACGTCCGGATACTCCACGCCCTCTGCTTTTACTCATATAAAATAATCTCCTTTCTATGTATTTCTGCAATCAATTTTGCCTGCAACAGCAATATAAATGATTGAGTTATTAACACTTACCCTATATATGTCAGAATATCGATTTGATTTTTCGCTTTTTCACAAAAAAAGAAACCAGCTTTCGCCAGTGTCTTAATCTTACGAACACCTTATCATCTCTCTTTTGAAATAAGTTGTCACAATGTGTTGGGGAAATCAATGTGTCAGAAAATCTGCGATGTAGAAAAAGGCCTGCCAACCAGCAAGCCTCTCTTTATTTTTTACTTATTCACATACTTTGTTGCTTCGTCACGAGAAAAATTGAATTTTTCCATAACTTTTTCAATAATAGCTTCACTTGAAATGCCGAACTCTTCAAGCGAAGATATTAAAACCTTTATTGAATTGATTCTTTCTTCTTTACGAACTTCCTCTTTGCCCTTATTTACCGCTCTTTCCATTACATCACACATCTTAATGTCCTCCTTCTTTTCTGCTTCAGAAAATTTTACATTATACCTGTCGTCTCCGGTCAGCACCTGCAGAAGTTTCAACATTTCGTCTACATGCTTTATTTTGTGCTCATCCGGCACATAGTCTTTGTTTTTCCTTTTCTGAACAAAGAAATCTGCAACTATTCGAAAATCACTTTGGAACATCTGCACCGTTTCATCATCTAAAAAAGCAATGTTAAAGATATTTGCCTTGTAGTCATTTACATATGGCTCCAGTTCCTTTGGAATATCAATAACCCCTTTCAGATTATGAGGTGATGACCATTCTTTCATCCCAAAGTGAAGTACCAGTGACACGACCGGAACAATGGGATTCTCATCATTTTCCGACAACAGCTGCCGTCGGTAAGAAGCTCCATCGTAGCTAAAAACTCTTAATGGCATATATTTCTCTTCTGCAGTCTGGTTTTCCAGTCCGCAGATGGCAACAAGAACGTTACCATCCTGCCAATATTTAGCCACATCCCTTTCCTGTTCATGCAGTTTGCCTGCCTCGGCTTTATACTGTGATTTTACCTTTGTTTCTTTCAATGATTCTTCTTTCACGATCCGATTTCCGCGAAATAAAAGAACATTGACAATGTCTGCGAAGACGTCATTATAGTCTTCCAGAAGTTTTTCTGTTATGTCTTTTTGTCCCATAGATTGTTATCCTTTCCCTAATCTGATGTAAAAACGATCAGGGAAAACTCATAGGTATCCCTGATCTAAAGTTTCAGGGATTCCCCCTATTCTGCTGGATTTATATTTATTCTTCTTATCCTTATCATACAAAATATTATTTGTATCGTCAATCAGTTCACGATTGACAGAATATTAGAATCCTTCCAGCATTTTTGTTGCATTATGTTGTAATCATAGTCGTTTCCTCCTTTTTCTGACTCCATTTTTCTATGTTTCATTTATAATATGTCAGAAAATCTCCACCGTAGAAAAGAGGCCCGGTGAGCGGCAGAACCTTCCACTTTTAACTAAATGCTATTCCATGGCTTTGTCGATAATTTGCTACCATAAGTTATCCCTCGCTTTTTTATATCTGCTCTTACCTTTTATACATGTCAGAATATCAAAAATACTTATTTCTTCCATACAGCAAAAAAGAACCAGCTTTTGAAACCAGCGTCTTAATCTTATGGATGCCCTACCATCCCTCGTTTGAAATTCGTATACTGTACATTCTTTACAATCACACCATCAGGAAATCGCACATCCATATCCTCGCTTTTACGATACGAAATAATCTCTGCTTCAAGTCCGCATTTCATAATTCTCTTTTCGCCGATACGGAACTTCCCTCTATTTCTTCTGGAGTCCTGCGGCCTTGCAACACGCCCTTCCGTAAAATTTTTGTAATCAATATGCTCCGCAACCGAACCGTCCTCAAAAAGAACATCCATATCTATATGTTTTCGATATGCAATAATTGTAGCTTTGAGCCCATTGTTCATAATACCTGTTTCTCCGACACGATCAATCGGAGGCCTGATGGACCCGTTTAAAAATTCTTTATATGCTGCATGCCTGGCAATATAGCCATCTTCAAACCTAACATCAATATCGGCATAAGCTCCATACCGAATAATCTCAGCTTCAAGCCCGCAGTTCATGGTTCTCTTTTCTCCAAGTCTGCGCTTTGCCTGTTCTTCAGGTGTGTCATCGGGACGGCCGATCATTCCTAACTTAAAATTCGTATAAGTCGTGTGTTTGGCAACAGCTCCATCCTCAAACTCTACATCTAAATCCATCGAAGACCGATAAGCAATAATCCTGCATGTTTCACCACTATTCATTGTGGCTTTCCTGCCGATTCTGTCCCGATACTTATAATTGCACTTGTCACATAACTGTCTTTTTGTAAGACCACGAGCATTCAGCGGCAGTATATATTCCCTTCCGCATGGTCTGTGACGGATTCTGACATGAGCTTCATCCTCGTATCCAGTCACCTCGTATTCTCCGTTCCAGGAAAGATCTATTCTTTTCTGCAGCAGCTCCAGGCCATCATATTTCCTCTCGCATATCGGACATTCATATCCATAAGACCTGGCCAGGCCGAAGGAATGGTAAATCGTCCCGCAGTGCGGACATGTATTGCTTGCAATCTGACATCCTTCTTTTTCTCTTCCTTTGATCTGCTCTATGAACTCGTCAGGCTCATACTTTTCACAGAAAGCTTTGATAATGCAGTTAATTGTCAGCCTGTCCAGTATCAATCGTCCGGTCTTCGTACCGGCAAGCAGGTCTTTTATATCATCTAACGTGACTTTTGGCTGATGCAGATAAACCTGGTAGAGGAATTTCGCATACCGGAGGCTTTCTTCATCTGCTGGAACAACCGGTTTATCGCTGTCATAGATTGAGTAAATCTGTAACCTGCAGCCATGCTTTGCACAGGCTGTTACACCATGGAGCGAATGCCACGCTCTGATATAGGGACGTCTCCCGTTTGCCATGTCTTCAGCCAGGCATTCCGGACAGCACCTCAGTACTTTGCAATGATTCTTTTTATTGCCTGGAATCATATGAAAATCTTCCGCCTGCCGGATGACCTGCTCTGCCACAAGAACATTCATGCTTTCATTACGAAACGGCATCATCGTGCAGAATTCTGAGTGCCTCGACATAATCTCTTCCAGCGTCGGAAACTTATCACCTTCATATTTTCTACAGATATTCTCAAGCTCTAACAATTCCGCACTTCCCTCTAAAGTAACAGAGAAAGCCTTTTTTGACATTCCGTTAACTGAAAACAAAGCTTCCAGCCATGACACAATGTTCTCATCCGGATATATCCGAAACCATATTGGAAACCTGTATTTGTTCAATCGTATACACCCCTTTCTTTCATCTCTTTACATACCCATGATTCACCAGATCCTGCAGGATATTTCTTTCTTCCCTGGTAATTGTCCTGCCCTCGAATCCATCTTCGGAAGCGGTCCAGCAGCCTTTCTCATCAACGCCTGCCTTCACAGCATCATAGATTCTTATTCGGATGCTCTTTGGTAATCTCATAATCTTCTCCTTTTTTACAATCCCCGCTTCTCACTGGAAACGGAGGATATTTCCTGCTCATTCATAGCTTTTTTCAAAGCTGTAAGCCCCTGGCTTGTCTCTCTGTCAATCGCAGCTGCATCGCTTTTCCCTTTCTTCGCCTGATTAGCTGTGGCGGTATTTTTACGTTTCACCTTTGCGTTTGCCTTTTTCAATATTTCCATAGCCTTCTGTGCAAGAAACTTCGAAGGGTGATCCAGGATATCCGGTTCCTTATCGATTGCCTGTCTGATTGCGCGGTTAATCTGCGTTTCAGTATAATTTGAAGTGTCGCTGATTGACTGGAAAGCTCTGCTGCGGACCGCTTCTCTTTTCCTGATCAGTTCGCCCGCTGCCATCATATCGAACAACCTTCCTTTTTCTTCGTCATTTTCCGTAGCGACCTCTTTAGCCTGCCTTGCATAGAGCTTTGTAATATACTCGTGATACTGTGCATCTTCCGGATCATCAGGATCAGCGAGCAGTTTTCGGAGTGTCTCCATGTCCCTCCCAATCGTTTTCTCGATGAATGGCACATCAATCGGCTCCATGCGCTTCTCGATTACATCCTTCGTCTGTATAGTAATCACGATGTATTTCAGGAGTGCTATATTCCTGGATGAATGGTACATGAGAAGTTCCTCAATTTCTGTTGTGAACGGACTTTCCACGTTCCCGAACTGATATCTCCAAAGTGTCTTGATTGCATTCTCAAACAAACGTACATTATTCTTCGTAACCTCGTCTGCATTGATAATGTTTTTTGCTACGCGCCTGTTAAGCCTGTCATATTCCAGTATAGCTCTATATCCGTCATCGTTACCAATGAGTCCGAACTGCGCCCCGGTTGCCTGTGTGATACTTACAATGTCCTCGATGTTCTTCTTTTTTGGCGAGAAATCAAGGAACTGTACTTCATCTACGATGATGAGTCCGACATGATAGAGTTCGATCCATTTCTTTACAAGCCCTTCTGTTGCAGAGATACTCTTGGCCCCAACGGCCCTTCTTCTATGGTAATCTCCGGTATCCAGAAATCTGTCAAATGCTGCGGCAATGGATTCAAACACATCTCTGATATCTTTTCTGAGCGCTGTCACCATGACGATGGGGATCTGTACATAGCTGCAGTCCTCAAACTCATGATAGATTACATTAGGATACATGCGACACGCTAAGTTCACAGCCATAGTCTTTCCGCATCCGGTCTTCCCATGAAGCAGAAATCCAATCGGGCTTGGGGCCTCCAGCTTCTGATACAGAACGATAGCACGTCCAAAGCTTTCTTTTCCATACGCTTTCTCATCTTCGTTTGCGGAAATCATGACGTCAGCCCCTTTATATCTGCGGTCCAAAAACTTCCAGATTGTACGGGCTACATCTACATGAATTCCAAGTGGGATCATTGCCATGTCGATGTCTTCTATTGCGGCTAATTTTTCAGCAGTGCTCATTTTTTCTACCTGTTCTCTGTTGTATCCCGGAGGATTCACCATTCCAAGTGCCAGGATATCCCTTATCGAAGGCATCTTCGGCAATGCGCATACATCAGGATTATCTTCATATCCGGCGACTCTGCGGTACTGCGCATCTACCATGCTCCCCGCAGTCAGGTCTACATCATCATAAAGATTTTCATCTTTTCCAAGTTCACGGAATGTTAAATTACATTTCAGTCTCTCCATGTTTTCTTCCTTTCTTACACTTCGTCTTCTATCAGTGCCAAGATACGATTGATTTCCTCTTCTCGGCTGAGTTTTCTGTCTCCCATCGTCCTCCTCATTTCATCTGGGATTCTCAAATGCTCAATCGCTGCCAGCTCTTCCTGCTGCTTTGTTAATGTTTCTTTCTCAGGTTCCGGATCAATGGAACTATAAGAACGTTTCGTAATTTCATCTGGATCTTTTCTCATTTCCTGTTTCTTGGCTGTTTTATCCTCCGGATGCGCTTTGCCGTATTTTTTCTTCTTTGGATTCAGGGCTTTTGCCATTTCTGCCTGTTTCTCTACCGTATCCTGCAAATTCAGTTTCGTGTCCAGATATACCTGTTTTGCTTCTTTCATTACTTTTGAGTCCCTCTTTTTACGGATACACTCGTCGTATTCGTCCCAGGTTAAGTCTGCGTATGTATACTGCTGTTCAATTTTTTCCGCAAGAGGTACTCTGTGGATCTCTTTCTTATATCTGATATAGACATTCCTGATATCGTCCACATTGTATCTGACCTCAATATCTTCCGGATGCGGTTCATCTTCTAAAATATCCAAGAACCATGGTTCCTGCGAATAAAAACGAAGTTCCGTCTTATAGAAGGTGTACACGATACCTTTCCTGCGGTTCCATGTAAATTTTCTTTTTTCTTCTTCCTTTGCCAGCATTGCAAACAGATAGGCTGGTCTTGTTGCATCATTTACATTGGTTGGATCTCCTGCTCTGCCATGAGCTTTTTCGTATGCAAAAATCCCTTTCGGTGTTGGCGATACATTGTTATCCACATACTTCTTATCAATGAGTCCCTCAAAAACACGGCGGTTATACAGAATCACTGATTGGTAGACCAGTCCTCTTATTTCTTCCAGTGTCAGACATGCAGCCCCTTTCGCCAGGTCACCGCCACGGTATTTGTCTTCTATATATCCGTTATTCTTTAACTGTGCTTTTAAATAGGTCTGAACCAGTCCGTTGAAGGATTCGACAACCCCCTTTAAGGAACCGCATCCGGGTGGAACCGGAGTATTACGGATGCCAAGTTCCCCCATCGCTTTGCTATATGCCTTGGACATATACTCTGAGCCCCGGTCACAACGAATCTCGTTTGGCACGATCATGGACGGCCAGTCTTCCTCATCATAGTCCATGTTATAGCCTTTCGTCTGGTTCTTATGCGGTTCCAGGAGTGACAGAAACACCTGCTGAAAGCCACGCATGCTGTTATTTTCAAGACTTACATATGCACCGATGCAGATTCCACTCAATACTTCGACCATACAGTATACGACAGCTTTTCCAAGAACAGTTTCTCCATCATTCTGGTCGACTACATAACAGCCAAGCTCCATCTCATCTGCTTCAACAATCTGTCCCAATTCATAGACTCCGGTTCTGCTGTTTCCAACCAGCTGTCTGTTATTGTTCTGCTTGTCTCTCTCATCTTTTCCCATGCAGGAATAGTCTTCTGTATGCTTTCTGATATAGTTGTAGAGCATCTTGTATGATACTGATCTTTCCTCTTCCGGGAGTGTTACCATCTTGACAGAAGAACCATCTGGTGCCTCGACCGGTTCACGAAAATACCGGCGCAGAACTGCGTCATATGCCTGTCCCGGTTTTCCATACTTTACGAACATCTTAAGACCGTATTTGAGGATTTCATCAACGTCATTCTTTGGATTCTCGTAGTCTTTTGAATGGGGTACTCTTTTTCTATAATTACCTTTGCGATGGTCAACAAGACTGAATTTATTGCGGCCGGAACGAAGATAATCATAAAACAAAGTTCTCAAATGCCTTCTTGAAATATTAAGAAGTATTGCATCTGCATCATGGTTTACCCGCAAACGACATTTGATAGGATATTCTTCTCTGAAAATAGCTTCCATTACTTCTGCACGGTGGTTGATTGTCTCCATTTCTTCCGATGAAATCGAAAAAGACGATCCCGTTTTTTCTTTTATCTTCACACACTCTCTGTTTTCAATTGCTGTAATAAGTTCCGCAGTATCTTTCAGCCTTAATTTGTTATTTTTAAGGTTAATCAGATTAACATTTTTATCTCTCACATCGAAAACTCTCCATTCCTGGTCTTCGAAACTGTAAATATCACCTCTTCTGATAACAGGTGAATCCTCTTTTTCTTCAGCCACCTGATTTTCATCGCCTTCAAGAGTGATAACTTCCAGTGGGTCTATTCTCTCTTTCTTTTCGGATGTTTCGTTATTTTTTAATTCTTCCATTATGTTATCTCCTTTCTGTAATTTCTTCATGAATGTCACGTGCCACTAATACTCGTTTATACAGCTCATCAATATCGAAACCAGCACGCTTTACAATCTCACGGAAATCCAGAATCTGTTTATCCATCGGGATATGTACATATTTATGTGCAATCAGATATTTCAGTTTCTGTTCTTTGCTGATCACCTTAAATGATTCATAATAGCTCATGACACTTTTTACATTCCACACAAGCACCTGATTAATATCTTCATTCGTTACCAGCTTAAACCTCACTTTCTGAGATTCCCAATAGATCTGTTCTGCTCTCTGACGCATTACCAGATTGTGCAGCCTTGATTCTTTTCCACGGTAGGTACGTTTATTTGGATCAAATTCGCTTCTGTCATATTTGACTGAGAACGCTGTTTTGCTTCCATCATCGTAATCTACCAGGAAATCTGTGGTCCACCATGGAGCTTTCTTCATCCCAAGTTCTTCCGCAATGGCATTCATCCTGTCCGTATCTAAAAGATACTGTTCGCGGATATGTTCCACATTGTCCTGCCAGCGGATTGTTTCATACACCGCAGCTTCTGTCTGCGACAGGCAGTGGATCAATCTTTCTTCAAAGGGATCCCAGATGACTGATGCTGTACCCCGCCCCTTATATTCTCTGACCAGAATAAATGGGGTATAGTCTTTCCCGTATCCCTGACAACGTCCTTCTTCGATTTTTCGTTTATGTGATTTCAATGATTTCTCCTTCCTGTTTATTTTTTTGCCTTCGCAATTTATATGCCTGATTTCTCATGTGCTTTTATTTTTGCATACAAATAAACGACCTTTTTCAAACATTTTTCAGACAATAATTCATCTGCAAATACCGTTTTTATACGGTTTTCTTTTATTTTTTCATATCTTCTAATTTTCGGACAACATTTTAAAAAATATGATATAATGTGTTGGTTAGTACTGGTAACCATTACAAATGAGCGGAGGTTGCACTATGAGCGAGTGGTGGCTGTTTCGTAATACACGAATTGAAAATATAAACGAACAATACGAAATAGCACGCAAACATTTGCCAGATACAACCCACTGGCTCGGCTCAGAATACAACTACTTCTACATAAAATGTTGCGACGTGGCACGTTCTGTCTATTCAGACGGTGACATACTTAAAGGTGAGATTTCCCCACGTCGCCCTATTCAAAGTGGCGATACGTTATATGTAGCAAATATCTATGTGCTTGGTGGCACCTTGCCCACAATACAAAAAACGCTAAAACTCCTTCACGACAAGCAGATACACCTGCGAATTCCATCGCTCGGATTTGCCGATGAAGATGATTGCCACGACCATGAGCTATTATCCGGAACACTTAGTCAAATCCATAACTACCGTCAGGCGCAGCCTATCGAGCAGTCTCCAGGACACAGGAAATGTCCCGGAAGACCGAAACGTCGTATATCACTAATGAGCCTGAACCGCGAAGCATTTGATGCCATAGAACAATACTGCCTGCATAAAATCACTGAGCGTCAAGCAATGAAATTATTGACAGGTAAGCTTCCGGATAAAGGACCGGTTACCCGTTACATCTTTCGAAAATTAGTTGATGAATATAGGAAAATGTTCCCGGATTCGGTCGAAATTAATGCTGATCAGTACAATTTATAAGTACGGTGCTCCGCATCATAGTCCGTCATCACAGGCGCAATATGCCCTGTATCCGGATCGATAAAAATGCCATGTCCCCAATATTCATTGATGGTCGTGTTAATAAGAAGCGAATAGCCACGTTTCTGACCATCATCAAGCCATGACCTAAGGATTCCGCCCAACTCAAAGTCTGCTTCCTGATCACAGCAAAATTCCGGTTTCGTAAACAAGCTTACGTATCGAATGTCGTATCGAGTTCTGAAAATAGCCAAATTTCCTTCGTATGTCTTCGGATAAAAAACCAACTTGTCAAGGCTGCTCCAAAGCTTTGCCCAATTGGCCCCTTTCAGTTTCTCCATCCCGTCACCAATAAGGGCTTCCGTATCCCTCATCAATTCAAGGTAGTTCCTTACTTCTTCGTTAAATTCCTTGCTCTCCGGGTTTGTGAATTCAATTTTCTCCATGTGTTTCCTCCTTTTTGAATACATAATTTGTTTATACCTAATATTGTCCCTATTTTTAGGGATAAATTACTTTGGCATATACTATATGTCAGAATCAGACAACATGTTTTGTTTCTCATACAGCCTCAAACTGAATGTTGTAATTTTGCCTGTAAATCCGCGCTTTTTCCTAATTGCAACTCAAAAGAAATCTTACATACATGTTCTATTTAGGCATAAAAATACCCACAAGCTTATTAGGCCTGTGGGCATTCTTAAATATTCTTATTTGAAAAGTGTGCGCTCTTCTTCCGGTCTGCTGAAATATTCCTCAAAATACTTCGATAAAGTTTTTTCTGTAGCAACAGTTTTAGATATTCCTGATTCTTCGCAAAACTGTTCCAGCTGATCACTGATCTCTTTTGCTAGTTTGATATTAAGGATTTTTGCATCTTTTTTCTGTCTTGGCATATTAATCTACCTCCTATAAAAGACTTTCCAAATCCGTAAGAAGCGAGACAATCTGTAAATTATCAAACAACCCGGCAAAATGAAGTTCCTCTTTCAACAGGTCCTGGCAAACTGCCTTAATTCATTTATTTCCCCTTTATTTATTTCTATCTCTATCCCTTATAAAAATCTCTAACGTTAGAAATCTTGATTTTTTGAGTGTTTCGTACTATCAATATCTTGAAAGGAAAAAATATTGATATTATTTCAATTTAATTTAAGGTACATCAAATAAACTGTATCCGTTCATATTTCGCCACCCTTTCTTATAACTACTTTCTTTTGGTGCAATAGTATGGGTATTCCCCGTTTTATTGCGTGTGAAAAACAGAAAAGGTACTCAATCTGAGTTCCTATATTCTGTCTTTTTATCTATATTTAGTTAGCTTTCGTTTTTCCACAGCTACTGCACTTGTAGCCTGTCAATTCCTGTTTTGTAGTTGCAGGTGAGTCGACAACATATCTTGTTTCATACACTGCTTCGTGATGTACAGTCTTGTACCCTGTTACGACTTCTCTCCATTCAGAGTGATATCCTCCACAGTTTCCGCCATTAACTGCACTTTGCTCTAAATGTCTCCACGGATCACCAGTAATATCCGCTCCACATTGATTACAGATTGAGAACTCCTTCATCTCAGTAATTGGAACCTGTTCATCATAGGCAGCCTGCACCAAAACCTGTTCGTTGTGTCCTTTTTCAGGCACGTTAACTGTCTTATACTGTGCAACCCAGTTATGTGTATGTTCGGCTGGTTTTGAGTTATTTGAGTTTGAACTGTTGTTATTAGAAGGCTTTGAAGAAGAACCTGTATTGTTCTTGTTTGAGCTAGTATTCGTAGTCGAAGCTGTGTTATTTTTCTTTGATTCAGAAGTATTCGATTTGTTAGAGGAATCTGTTTTAGCTGTTTCTTCTTTCTTCTCCTCTTTCTTTTCTTCTTGTTTTACTTCCTGCTCCTCTTTCTTTTCGTCCTCTGTCTTTGCAGAATCTTCAGATGGTGTCAATGTGGCAGTAGTGCCATCTTTTTTCGTTACATCCAGATTGACCTTATCTTCTTTTAAAGAAACATCAACTTTCTTTGTATCTGTAGTATCTACATCCTTGAATACGAATGTTTTGTCCTGATCCTGTAACCCTACTTTTACATCCAACTTGTCATTTTCTTTTACCTCATAGTATAAAGTACGTTGTTCTTTGTTTTTCACAGCGTCACCATCATCCAACAAGTTATCACTGAAAGATTCTTCTGAACTTGATTTTGTTTCAAATACAGTGATTTTCTTACCAGTGCTGTTTGTAATCTTCAAAGATTTTGAATCCTTGCTTTTTTGACCAATTGTTTTTACTTCTTTTTTCTTGGCAACTTCTGTTGTCTTTGTGTCTTTTGTTGAAGAATTTGAACATCCAGTCAACATGTGTTGATTGCCAAATTATTTGAATATGAAAGTGAATAATCTAATCACATTAAAT
>ERZ779880.1056-NODE-1056-length-27736-cov-9.174235_pt1 | contig 27736 bp, 24 predicted proteins | sample MGYA00511555_ERZ779880 | MGnify/ENA primary metagenome ERZ779880 (study PRJEB29588, sample SAMEA2145815) | human gut metagenome | biome: human gut; feature: human-associated habitat; material: faeces | place: Denmark | collected 2008/2010 ... | reverse complement strand
CAGGTGGTAATTCCATCGATGTTCAGCTCTTTTGCCTTTGCAAGGACCTCTTCCGGCTTGGAAATATCCGTGGAAATGGCCGCGCCGGTGACGCCCAACTGCGGCAGGCCGAAAAAGCCGTTGATGAGGATGGCATTGCCCGCCACGTTCAAAAGGTTCATCACCACGGAGACCGCCACCACCTCCTTGAGCAGCGTATAACTGCGGAGAATGGCGCACAGCTCGATATAAAGGCCCTGCAGCAGCACGCCGCCGCCCACAATACGGGTATAGAGGCAGGCCCCGGCAAAGGCGTCCTCCGGCGTCCGCAGGAGCTGAAAGACCAGTTCCGGCTCTAAAAGCAAAAACAGGCCCACCAGAAAGCTGAATACGGCGCTGACCGTAACGGCCACGGTGACGATCTCGCTGCATTCCTCACCGACCCGGCCCGCGCCGATGTGCTGGATGCCGCCCTTGCTGCCCAGCGCGGCGTTGGCCCAGTATTCCGCCTGATGGGCCGCACCGTCAAAAATGCCCTGCGCAAACGAAAGGAGAGTGCCCGGTGAAAAAACAGCGACTGTTTTATCTGGACCTCATCCGCGCTGTGGCGCTGGTGTGCATTCTGGTCATTCATTTCAATGCTGCTGTTACCGGGTATTTTACACTGCCGTCCAAACTGTTCGGCAGTGTGCTGCCCTTTAACATCTATTTGGGGGACTTTGGCTCCTCGCTGTTCTTTATGGTTTCCGGCGCGGCGCTGCAGTATACCAGCCCCGGCCAGGGAAGAGAGCCGCTCAATCTGGCGCGCTTTTACCAAAAGCGCGCCAAGGCGGTGTACCCCATGTTCTGGCTGGCGTGGTGTATATTTTTTCCCATCCGTTTTGTCACAAAGCCGGGGTATTATGCCGCAGCCAAAACGCCCAGCCTGCTGCTGACGGTCCTGGGGCTGGATAATTTTGCTCAGGCCGCGGGCTGGGTCGCGATGGATTTTGCCTGCGTGGGCGAGTGGTTCCTGGGCAGTATCCTGTTTTTGTATCTGCTGTTCCCACTGCTGCGCTGGGGGCTGCGCAAACAGCCGCTGCTGACTTGGGCCGTAGTGCTGGCGGCCAGCCTGCCGGTGCATTACATGGGGTGGGATGCCCGCCTGGTAGCAATCCATATCCCGGAATTCCTGCTCGGCATGGCGTTTGTACACTGGAAGCGCCCGGCGCGCCTTGGCGTGCTGGCCGGGTGTGCGGTGCTGCTGCTTACCCCCGCTGCGGCGGATGGCAAGGTAGCCTGTGCGCTGTTCAGTGCCGCGGCGTTCATTCTGCTGGCCGCACTGGGGGGCTGCATCCACTGGGTGCCGCTGCAAAATGCGTGTGCGCTCCTCAGCAAGTATTCTTATGCGGTCTTTCTTACTCACCATGTCATCATTCTGCGCCTGGTGGATAACTTTGACCTGGCCGCCATGACCCGGCGGGATACCGCGCTCTTGTTTGGCGTTTACCTTTTGGCCGTTGCCGCGGCGTCGGCAGCGCTCTTCCGGCTGGATGCCTGGGTGCGCAGCAGTGCGGTAAAGCTGGCTGCTAAACCGGAATAACGTGCCCCATAATTTGCATTAAGATGAAAATGCCTGCTTTGCTGCGGGCATTTTTTTCTGTGGTGAATTATGATTGAAATATCGCAGCGCCGCGGACACCTGTGCGGCAGAACCGGCAGGGAAAGCCCTGCTGTTTCACCCCCGGAACAAGGAAAGAATCAAAATTATTTCGGCTATGACTGTACAAAAAAAATCCTGTACGTTATAATACTAACAAAACCATTTGATCGCAAACCTAAAACGATATACCATAACTAAAATTGGAAAGGGGCGCATTTTCCGTGGAGCAGTTTTTCGTCAGCCTTGACAAGCTTGCGCGCGAATCCCATCTGACCGTTGCCTACACCCCCAAGGATCTTGACCAGTTCAAGGTCTATACCGCCGAGGTATACCGCCCCGGCATCATGCTGGCCGGTTACTATCAGTACTTTGACCGCACCCGGATCCAGATCATCGGCCTGACTGAGCTTTCCTACCTGAATGAGCTGGACCCGGAGATCCGCCGTACCCATCTCGAAAAGCTTTTCTCTTTCCAGCCGCCGGCAGTCATCCTGACCCGCGGGTTTGAGCCGTTGCCGGAAATGATGGAGTTTGCCCAAAAGTACGGCGTGCCACTGCTGCAGTCGGCCGAAATGACCTCCCCGCTGATGAGCTCCCTGATCCAGGCACTGAGCACCGAGCTTGCCCCCCGCATCACCCGCCACGGCGTGTTGGTGGAAGTATACGGCGAAGGTATCCTGATCCTTGGCGACAGCGGCGTTGGCAAAAGCGAGACGGCCATTGAGCTGGTCAAGCGCGGCCACCGCCTGATTGCGGACGATGCTGTGGAGCTGCGCAAGGTTTCCAGCAGCAAGATCATGGGCATGGCACCGGAGAACATCCGCCACTTTATTGAGCTGCGCGGCATCGGCATCATCAACGTGGCGCGCCTGTTTGGTATCGGCGCGGTCAAAAACAGCGTTGAGGTGGAAATGGTCATTGAGCTGGAAGCCTGGGACCGCACCAAGAATTATGACCGCACCGGCCTGGAAAGCAACACCTATGATATCCTTGGCGTTAAGGTGCCCAGTATGCTGATCCCCGTTATGCCCGGCCGTAACCTGGCCGTTATCCTGGAAACTGCAGCCATCAACAACCGCCAGAAAGAGATGGGCTATAACGCGGCGCAGGAACTGCTCAACCGCCTTGGCTTGCAGAACGATGTAAGCGGGTTCTGAGCCTGGCTGTAAATTATCATTTTATCACTAGAAACGGAAGTACCATCTATATGCAGATCATTGCGGATCTTCACACCCATACTTTAAGCGCTACCCATGCATTTAATACCTTAGATGAAATGGCTGCCAAAGCCGCCGCCCTCGGCTATGCGGCGCTGGCCATTACCGACCACGGCCCGGCTATGCCGGATGCCCCGCACATGTGGCATTTTGCCAACCAGACGGCTTTGCCGCTGGTACTGCACGGCGTTGCGATGATGTACGGTGCGGAGGCCAATGTGATGGACACAAACGGCGGGCTGGATTTTGCCCAAAGCCGTTTGCGGGCGTTGGATTGGGTTGTGGCATCCATCCACAGCCCCTGCATCCCCGGTCTGCTGACCGAAAAAGAAGCCACCCGCCTGTGGCTGGCTGTGGCCGAAAACCCTTATGTGGATTGCATCGGCCATTCCGAGCAGCAGAATTACCGCTATGACTATGACCTTGTAACCAAAGCATTCGCCAAAAACCATAAGGTTGTGGAGCTCAACGGCAATTCCGTCAATGTGCGGCGGGATGGTATCCCCAACATGAAGCTGCTGCTGGCCGCCTGCCTGAAAAACGGCTGCCATATTGCGCTGGATACCGACGCCCACAGCACCACCCAGCTGCAAGGCAACATGCCCCCGCTGCTGGCGATGCTGGAAGAAATGCAGTTCCCGCAGGAACTTGTGGTAAACGCCACGCGGCAGAACCTTGTAAATGAGCTAAAACTGCACGGCCGCATCTGTGCAGAATATATAGGAGGAGAAATCTTATGAAATACACCATTGGTATCGATCTTGGCGGCACTACCATGACGGCAGGCCTTGTTGACGAAGCTTACAACATTGTGGGCAAAATTACCCGCCCGACCCGCCTGCCGCGTCCGGCGCAGGACCTGGAGCAGGCACTGGCAGATTTGTGCCGTGCTGTTGCCAAAGACTGCAAGATTGATTTTGCAGATGTCAGCTATGTGGGCATCGGTACCCCGGGCAGTGTGAATTTTACCACCGGCTTTGTGGGCTATAACACCAACTTCGGCTACTATGACTGGAACCTGGGGCCTGACCTGGAAGCTCTGCTCGGCTGCAAGGTCTATGTGGAAAACGATGCCAACGCAGCAGCATTTGGCGAATACATCGCAGGCGGCGCAAAGGGCTTCAAGGATGCCGTTGTTATCACGCTGGGTACCGGCATTGGCAGCGGCATTATCCTGGGCGGCAAGATTCTGCGCGGATTCAACTTTGCTGCTGGCGAGATGGGCCATACCGTGATTGTAAAGGGTGGACGCAAGTGCAACTGCGGCCGTTACGGCTGCTGGGAACGTTATGCTTCCTCCCGCGCTCTGTCGGAGGATGCCCGCGAAGCGATGACACGGCATCCCGAGAGCATGATGTGGAAACTGGCGGGGGATATTGACCATGTGAACGCCAAGATTCCCTTTGACGCGATGGAAGCCGGCGATGCAACCGCCAAGGCTGTTGTGGATAATTGGATCGAATATGTTGCCTGCGGCATTTCCAACGTGGTGAATACCTTTGAGCCGGAAGCCATCTGCATTGGCGGCGGTGTTTCCAATCAGGGAGAAACCCTGCTGGCACCCATCCGCAAGTATGTGGAGGAAGAAACCAAAAACATTACCACCGGCAAAATGCCCGCTATTCGTGCCTGTGTGCTGACCAACGATGCCGGCGTGATCGGCGCGGCAGCCCTGGCAAATTCTATCTGAGCCGTTTGTGAGGTTTGCTTATGAACGAGCAATTTCTTGCAGCTTTGCAGGCAGAAAACCTGCCTGTCAGCCTTGATGAATCCCTGGGGCGGCATACAACGTTCCGCATTGGCGGCAATGCAGACTTTTTTTGTGTGCCCGCCACGGTAACGCAGCTGACCCGTATTCTGGAACTGTGCCGCCAATATCAAGTCCGCACCTATCTGCTGGGCAACGGTTCCAACACGCTGTTTTCGGATGCAGGGTTCGGCGGGGCGGTTATCTGCCTGACGGGGTTAAACTCCCGCTTTTCCATGCAGGCCCAGCCGGATGGCAGCACCAAGGTGCTGGCCCCGGCTGGCATGATGCTTTCCGCTCTTTGCAACACCGCCCAGAAGGAAAGCCTGGCCGGGCTGGAATTTGCCTTCGGCATTCCCGGCACGGTGGGCGGGGCTGTGTATATGAACGCGGGCGCTTACGGCGGAGAAATAAAGGACGTGCTGACAGCCGTTACGTTCTTGGACGAAAACCTGCATCTGCAAACCCTGCCTGTGCAGGAACTGCAGCTGGGTTATCGCACCAGCATTTTTGAGCGGTGCTCCTGGTGCATCCTGGAAGCGGAATTTACCCTGCACCCCGGTGATGCACTGGAGATCCGTACCGCCATGCAGGAATATATGCGCCGCCGCAAAGAAAAGCAGCCGCTGGAATACCCGTCCGCCGGCAGTACCTTCAAGCGCCCTGTGGGCCAGTTTGCCGGCAAGCTAATCGAGGACTGCGGCCTGCGCGGTTTCCGCGTGGGCGGGGCAGCCATCAGTGAAAAGCACTGCGGCTTTGTGGTCAACCTGGGTAATGCCACCTGCGCGGATGTTGTCAGCCTGACGGAGCAGGTGCGGCAGATCGTGCTGGAAAAAACCGGCTGCACCCTGGAACGCGAGATCCGCGTGGTGGAATAACCATGCCGCATCTTGATGCCTGCCAGGCAAGGAACAGTATTCCGCCCCGCTGAATGAGAGAGGAACAACAGGATGAACTTTTTGATCGTAACCGGCCTTTCCGGCGCAGGCAAGTCCATGGCGGTCAACGCGCTGGAAGATATCGGATTTTTCTGCATTGATAATATCCCGGCGGGCCTTTTGCCCCGTATCCTGGACTTTGCCCAGCAGGGCGAAAACCAGCTCAGCCGCGTTGCGGTCGTGATGGACATCCGCGGCCTGCATTCTGTTCAGGAAACCAATGAGGCACTGGAAGCGCTGGACGAAAAGAAAATGCCTTATGACATCCTGTTCCTGGATGCCAGCGATGCCGCCATCCGCCGCCGCTATAAAGAGACCCGCCGTGTGCATCCCATGACCATCAGCGAGGGGATCCCGGTCAGTGAGGCAATCACCAAAGAACGGCAGATATTGCAGCCCCTGCGGGAACGTGCAAAATATGTGATCGATACCTCTTTGCTTTCTACCGCACAAAACCGGGAACGTGTTTCCAGCCTGTTTTTGCAAAAAGGTCAGTGTGCCATGTCTATCAACGTGGTTTCCTTTGGTTTCAAATACGGTCTTCCGCAGGAAGCGGACATCGTGTTTGATGTGCGCTGCCTGCCCAACCCGTTCTATGTGCCAGAGCTGAAAGAAAAGACTGGCCTGGACCAGGAAGTGGTGGACTATGTGATGAAGTTCCCTGAATCGCAGGAGCTGCTGCGCCGGATAGAGAGCTTTCTGGAATATGCGCTGCCGCTGTATGTTAAGGAGGGCAAAAGCCAGCTGATGATCGCCATTGGCTGCACCGGCGGCAAGCACCGTTCTATCACTTTTGCCCGCAAGATCGGGGAGTACTGCACAAAGCTTGGTTACCAGCCCAGCGTGCAGCACCGCGATGCCCGCCGCACGGCCTGATACATCCCAAATCTCCCGATAAAGAGAGTGTGAACACCAAACGTGAGTTTTTCCCAAGACGTTAAAAACGAGATACTGCACCGCAAAATCGTGCGCAGCTGCTGTGTTACCGCAGCAGCTTACGCGGTTGCCTGCTTTGGCAAGTATTTTGATGACCGCGGCGTGGTTTTGCAGACCGAAAACGAGGGCATTGCCCAGCTGGCACAAAAGCTGTATGCCCGCTGCGGCATTACCGGTACCGTAATTTCCAAGGAGCGCGGCACCGGCCTGATTTATGAGTTCAGCGTAAAAGATCCCGAACAGGTACAAAAAATGCTGAACCTGTTTGGACATACTGGCCGCGAAACCACCCTGCGCATCCGGCCGGACTGCTTCAAATGCCAGAAATGCGGATCATTTTTCATTTCCACTGCATTTTTATGCTGCGGTACGGCAACCGACCCGGAAAAGGAATATAACATTGAGTTCCTTTCGCCCCGGCACTCGCTTTCGCAGCAGCTGGAGGGCATTCTGGCCCAGTATGAGTTCAATCCCCACCGCGCCGTGCGCAAGGGGGCCAACACCGTATATGTCAAATCCAGCGACCATCTGGAAGATCTGCTGACCTTTATGGGCGCGGGCAACGCCGCCATGCGCATCATGGAACAGCGCATGTATAACGATATGCGCAATAAAACCAACCGCCTTTCCAACTGCGAAACCGCCAACATGGGCAAAACCGTACAGGCAGCCGTGCAGGTGCGCCTTGCGATTGAGATGCTGGAAGAGGCCGGCGCGCTGGAAACCCTGCCCAAACCATTGCAGCAGGCAGCCCGCCTGCGGATGCAGTACCCCGAAATGCCGCTTGCCAAACTGGCGGAAAAGTTTGACCCGCCTGTCAGCAAAGCAGGGCTTTCCCACCGGTTCAAGCGGATCCAGGAAGCTGCCGCTCGCCTGAACGCCGCTGCATCAGCACAGCCGGAAGAGCAGGGAAATCTTAAAGAGCCGGAACCAGCAGGACAGGACATCACACCATCTCCGCAATAAACCACGCAAAGCCGCTGCGTAACTGCTGCGGCTTTTCCGCATTTTACCACAGCAGCAAAGGGATACATTATGCCAGAAACCACGCCACACCAACCGCAAAGACAGTTCACCCACCTGCACCTGCATACTGAGTACAGCCTGCTGGATGGCGCCTGCCGTATTGACCGCCTGTTTGACTATATCAAACAGCTGGGCCAGACCGCCGTTGCCATTACCGACCACGGCGTTATGTACGGCTGCGTTGCCTTTTATGATGCAGCCAAAGCCGCAGGCATCAAGCCGATCATTGGCTGTGAGGTGTATGTTGCCACCCGCACCCGCTTTGATAAGGTCAACCGCATTGACGGCAACAACCACCTGATCCTGCTCTGCAAAAATGAAACCGGGTATAAAAACCTGATCAAAATGGTATCCGCCGGTTTTTTGGAGGGCTTTTATTCCAAGCCGCGCATTGACCATGACCTGCTGGAGCAGTACCACGAAGGCCTGATCTGCCTTTCCGCCTGCCTTGCCGGTGAGGTCCCTCAGGCGATTCTGGCAGGGGACTATGAGCGCGCCAAGCAGATTGCTCTTTACTATAACGATCTGTTCGGCCAGGGCAACTATTATATTGAGCTGCAGGACCACGGCCTGGAAGAAGACACTACCGTTCTGCCGCAGCTTATCCGCCTTTCGCGGGAGACAGGCATCCCCATGGTTGCCACCAACGACTCCCACTACATCACCCGCGAGGACGCCAAGATGCAGAGCATTCTGCTGTGCATCCAGACCGGCAAAACCGTCAACGATGTGGACCGCATGGAGTTTCAGACCGAGGAATTCTATGTAAAAAGCACCGATGAAATGTATGACCTGTTCTCCATGGTGCCGGAAGCCTGCGAGAACACCAACAAAATTGCAGAACAGTGCAACTTTGACTTTGTGTTTGGCGATACCAAGCTCCCGTATTTCAAAGCTCCGGACGGCATGGAAAACCAGGAATACTTTGAAAAGCTCTGTTATGAGGGCTTGGAACGCCGCTACCCTGGCAAGGTAACGGATGCCTTGCGTGAACGCCTGGAATACGAGATTGGCGTGGTTAAAAAGATGGGGTACACCAACTATTACCTCATCGTGTATGACTTTATCAATTACGCCAAAAGCCGCGATATCCCGGTCGGCCCCGGCCGCGGCTCCGGTGCGGGCAGCCTGGCGGCCTATTGTGTCGGTATTACGGACATTGACCCTATCCGCTACAGCTTGATTTTTGAACGCTTCCTGAACCCGGAACGTGTCTCTATGCCGGACTTTGACGTTGACTTTTGTTACGAGCGCCGACAGGAAGTGATTGATTACGTCAACCGCAAGTATGGCCGTGACCATGTGGCACAGATCGTGACCTTTGGAACTATGGCCGCCCGTGCCGCCGTGCGCGATGTCGGCCGCGTGATGGGTATGCCGTACCAGGACGTGGATAAGGTGGCCAAGCTGATTCCTACTGAACTGAAAATGACGCTGAACCATGCGCTGGAGGTTTCGCCGGACCTGAAAGCAATGTATGACGCTGAACCCCAGGTGCATGAGCTGATCGATACCTCGCTGAAAGTGGAGGGCATGCCGCGTCACGCTTCCACTCATGCGGCGGGCGTTGTGATTACCCGCGAACCGGCTACCGAGTATGTGCCGCTTTCCACCAACGATGGTCTGCCGGTTACCCAGTTCAACATGGTGGAAATTGAGCGCCTTGGCCTGCTCAAGATGGACTTCCTTGGCCTGCGCACCCTGACCGTTATCCATGATACCGAAGCCGCCGTGCGCCTGCATGAACCGGATTTCCGCATTGCCAATCTGGATTATGACGATGCCGCTACTTATGCTATGCTGGAACGGGGCGAAACAGAGGGCATCTTCCAGCTTGAATCTACTGGTATGACCCAGGTGCTGGTCAGTATGCACCCCCGCAGCCTTGAAGACGTCATCGCCCTCATCTCGCTGTACCGCCCCGGCCCCATGGATTCTATCCCGACCTATCTGCGCAACCGCAGGGAGCCGGATAAAGTCACCTATAAAACACCCCAGCTGGCCCATATCCTGGATGTTACCAACGGCTGTATCGTTTATCAGGAACAGGTCATGCAGATCTGCCGCGAGCTGGCAGGCTTCAGCTTTGGCCAGGCTGATAACGTGCGCCGTGCCATGAGCAAAAAGAAGCATAAAGTCATGGAAGCCGAGCGAGAGCACTTTGTGCATGGCTGTACTGAGCCGGGCAAAGAGTGCGCCGGGTGTGTGAAGAACGGGATCCCGGAAGCTGTGGCCAATGAGATCTATGACGATATGGTCAGTTTTGCTTCTTATGCGTTCAACAAATCTCATGCGGCCTGCTATGCCTATGTGGCATTCCAGACAGCCTATCTCAAGTGCCATTACCCGCGCGAGTTCATGGCTGCGCTGTTGACCAGCGTACTGGACAGCACCGCCAAGGTGATTGAATATTCGTCCGAATGCCAGCGCCTTGGCATCAAGGTTTTGCCGCCGGATATCAATGTATCCCGCGGCGGCTTTACGGTGGACGGGCAGAGCATCCGCTTTGGCCTGAACGCCGTCAAAAGCGTTGGCCGCGATTTGATTGAAGCGGTCATCAAAGAGCGCGAAAGCCGCCCATTCCGCAGCCTGTACGATTTCTGCAAGCGGATGCGCAGCAACATGCTTAACCGCCGCGCGCTGGAAAACCTGATCAAAGCCGGTGCCTTTGATACCCTGGAACCCAGCCGCCACGGCATGATGGAAAGCGTGGAAACGGTACTGCGCATTGTTGAAAACGATGCCCGCCAGAATCTGGATGGCCAGCTGGATTTGTTCAGCGCCATGGCCGGTGCCGAGGAAGCCCCCCAGAACGATGATTATCAGGTGCCCAACCTGCGTGAGTATGATTCCGGCGAGCTGCTGAAAATGGAAAAAGAGGTCTCGGGCCTGTACCTGTCCGGCCACCCGTTGGATGCTTACCGGGAAAAGATCGAAAAAATCTCCACCTGTACCATCGCTCAGCTGCAGGGAGAGAATGCCAGGGATTTTGATAACCAGACGGTTACCCTGGTATGTACCGTGGTCAAAAACAAGATCATGACCACAAAGTCCAATACGTTGATGGCCTTTACTACCATTGAAGATCTGACCGGCACAATGGAGCTGTTGGTGTTCCCCCGCGTGCTGACCAGCTGCCGTGCGTATTTGCAGGAAAACGCCGTTGTTGTCACCACTGGCCGCGCTTCCGTTAAAGAGGATGAAGGCACCCGCCTGATCGTGGAAAGCGTACTGCCGGTCGATGGTTATGATCCATCCCAAAGCTTTGGCCAGAACCGTTCCCAGCGCATCAGCGCGGCAGCGGGGGATACGGCTGCCCAAAGCATATGGCTGCTGGTGCCCTCGCGGGAATGCGCCCAGATGCACAAGGTGGAAAACCTGCTGCAAAATATTTTTGACGGCCCCACACCCGTATATTTCAAATTTGAAGATTCCGGCCAGCGGGTGCGTGCGCCGCAAAGTATGTGGGCCATGGATCACCCGCTGCTGCGCCAGGAGCTGGAACGCATCCTGGGTGCTGACCATGTAAAGTTCACAACGGCACAAGCGGCAAAATAAATCCATGCACTTTGCGCGTTTTATCCATAAAATTGGGCCGCTGGTATGGTATAATAGCAGGCAGGGGAGTATGTTAAAAAATAGGCAGGTTGCCCGGTGGTACGCCGGAAAATGCCTGCCGGGGAAAACCAGTTTTGCGTTTTCTTCATTGGGCCGCTCTGCGCGGCTCAACTATAACAGGAGGACATTTTTATGGCTAAGGAAATCAAAACCATCGGTGTACTGACCAGCGGCGGCGACGCCCCCGGCATGAATGCAGCGGTACGCGCCATTGTCCGCGCAGGCATCTCCAAGGGCTACCGCATGATGGGCATTCAGCGCGGTTATAACGGCCTGATCAACGGCGAATGCTACGAAATGAACGTCCGCAGCGTGTCGGAGATCATCCACCGCGGCGGTACGATTCTGTATACTGCCCGCTGCCTGGAGTTCAAAACCAAGGAAGGCCAGGCCAAAGGCCTTGCACGCTGTAAGGAACTTGGCATTGATGCCCTCGTGGTCATCGGCGGCGACGGTTCTTTCATGGGCGCCCGCGCATTGGCGAACCAGGGCATTCCCTGCATTGGCATTCCCGGCACCATTGATAACGATATTGCCTGCAGCGAGTATACCATTGGCTATGATACAGCCATGAATACCGCGGTAGAAGCCATTGATAAATTGCGTGATACCACCCAGAGCCATGACCGCTGCAGTGTTGTTGAGGTTATGGGCCACCATGCAGGCTATATTGCGCTGAACGTCGGCATTGCTACCGGTGCTTTGGCTGTGCTGCTGCCGGAGCGTCCGTTCGACTTTGAGCGTGACATTCTCCAGCGTATGCGCCAGACCCAGGTTACCGGCAAAAAGCACTTCATCATCATTGTGTCGGAAGGCGTTACCGATGCCCAGACCCTGGCCAACCAGATCCAGGCTGCAACAGGTGTTGATTCGCGTGCAACTGTTCTGGGCCACATCCAGCGCGGCGGTTCACCTACCGTGCGTGACCGTGTGAATGCCTCCCTGATGGGTTACCATGCAGTGGACCTGCTGGATAAGGGCATTTATAACCGCGTGGTTGCCCTGTCCGGCGGTAAGATCGTGGACTATGATGTCAACGTGGCGTTGTCGATGCACAAATACCTTGACCCGATGGAGATCGAAGTGGCACAGGCGATTTCCATCTGATGCGGTAAGTCCGTGCGGCCCTGTATATGGGCCGCATTTTTTTGTAAAGATGCATATTTTGCGCCGTGCAGGCAAGAATTTTCGCATAATGAAAAAAAGTTCTTGCATTTTGCTGCACCTTGTGCTACTATACTATAGCAATACACACGCATTGCGTTGTTTTTTTGTGCCTTTTTTGCCGTAACACGTAAAAAGGTTAGAAAACAAGTACGCGATGCGGAGGGTAAAAAACTAAATTTTGGAGGAAATTAACTATGGCAGTCGTATCTATGAAACAGCTTCTCGAAGCCGGCGTGCATTTCGGTCATCAGACCCGCCGCTGGAACCCCAAGATGGCAAAGTACATCTTCACCGAGCGCAACGGCATCTACATCATTGACCTGCAGAAGACCGTAAAGAAACTCGATGAGGCTTACAACTTTGTCCGCGATGTTGCTGCTGACGGCGGCGAGATCCTGTTTGTTGGCACCAAGAAGCAGGCTCAGGAGTCCATCCGTGACGAGGCTACCCGCTGCGGCATGCACTATGTCAACGCTCGTTGGCTGGGCGGCATGATGACCAACTTCCGCACCATCCGTAAGCGCATCGACCGTATGGAGCAGCTGAAGACCATGCAGGAAGACGGCACTTTCGACCTGCTGCCGAAGAAGGAAGTTGTTAAGCTGGAGCTGGAGATGGCTAAGCTGGACAAGTACCTGGGCGGCGTTAAGAACATGAAGACCCTGCCGAAGGCTATGTTCATTGTTGACCCGCACAAGGAGCGCATCGCTGTTTCCGAAGCTCGCAAGCTGAACATCCCCATTGTTGCTATCGTTGATACCAACTGCGATCCCGATGAGATCGATTACGTCATCCCCGGCAACGACGACGCTATCCGCGCTGTCAAGCTGATCTCCGGCGCTATGGCTGATGCTGTGCTGGAAGGCAAGCAGGGTAAGCAGGATGCTCCCGCTGCCGAAGAGGCCGCCAAGGCTGAATAAGCCCGATCCCGCCCGAAACTGTTTGTACACCTAAATTCAGAAAGGACGAATGAACATGGCTGTTTCTGCAAAGGACGTTATGGAACTGCGCCGCCAGACTGACTGCGGCATGATGGAATGCAAGAAGGCTCTTGTCAAGGCTGATGGCGACATCAATAAGGCTATCGAGATTCTGCGTGAAGAGGGTCTGGCTACTGCCGCTAAGAAGGCTGGCCGTATCGCTGCTGAAGGCATGGTTTACGCTGTTGCCACCGCTAACGGTGCTGTTGTTGTTGAAGTCAACGCTGAGACCGACTTTGTTGCCAAGAACGATAAGTTCGTTGAGTTCACCAAAGATCTGGCCAATGTTGTTGCTGAGCAGAAGCCCGCTGATGTTGAGGCTCTGATGGGCTGCAAGATGGGCGAAGGCACTGTTGACGAAGCTCTGAAGGCTCTGATTCTGGTCATCAAGGAGAACATCAAGGTTCGCCGTTTTGCTTTCTATGAGGGCCATTGCGCCGCTTACGTTCACGGCGGCGGCACCCACGGCGTTATCGTTAAGTTCGATACCACCGATGAAGTTGCTGCTAAGCCGGAGTTCGTTGAGTTTGGCAAGGATATTGCAATGCAGATCGCTGCTGCAAACCCGAGCTACCTGAACCGTGAGGCTGTGCCTGCTGAGGCTATCGAGAACGAGAAGAAGATTATCATCGCTCAGATGGCTAACGATCCGAAGGCCGCCAACAAGCCCGACGCTATCAAAGAGAAGATGGCTACCGGCCGTCTGGGCAAGTTCTACAAGGAGAACTGCCTGGTCGATCAGGCTTTCATCAAGGATGGCAACATGGACGTGAACGCCTATGTGAACGCTACCGCTAAGAAGCTGGGCGGCGATATCAAGATCGTCGAGTACACCCACTTCATCAAGGGCGAAGGCCTGGAAAAGCGCGTTGACGACTTCGCTGCTGAAGTTGCCGCCGCTGTTAAGGGTTAATTAGCTGATTGCTTTCTGAAAGAGCACTTTGAGAGTTTACCTCTTAGGGTGCTCTTTTTTGTTTGCTTTTGAGTGGTAAAATTTGGAACGCTATCTCCAGAAAAGCCACCGCCTTTGTTCAGCTAATCCGATTTTGTGTCTCTTTCACGCATGTGATTATCCTCAATTTCTGCCAGTATCCTATCCGAAACTCTACCATGACCAATGGCATCGTCCTTGATCCGTTCCTTGGCAGCGGCTCTACGCTGATTGCCGGCAGCTCTGAACGCCTTTGGTACCTGTTCCAGTTCGGCCACCATCCCCCTCAGCAAGCAGTGCATGGAGGACGAGATGGGCGTATCCGATAAAATCACCAGTATCGCTATCCCTCTGGGTGCAACGGTCAACATGGATGCTGTTTCCATCGTTTTGTCGTTCATGATCGTGTTTTTCGCCAACGCCTGCGGCGTTGAGGTCAGTACCTCCATGATGATTGTGATCCTGCTGGCAAATGTGATCTTGTCCGTGGGCACCCCCGGCATCCCCGGTGGTGCAATCGCTTCGTTCGCCGCGCTGGCTACCATGGCGGGTCTCCCGGCTGGCGTGATGGGCGTTTATATCAGCATCAATACCCTATGCGATATGGGCGCTACCTGCGTGAACGTTATTGGCGATATGGCAGGCTGCGTGGTGCTGAAAGAGAAAATTAAGCTGGATGACTGACACAGTTCCCACAAAACAAAATAACAAGTTACATTTGGGCGGGCAGTGACGAAAAACAACTGCCCGCCTTTTTGCTGCCTGCTTTGCTTTCAGCGGAAAAAGATGCTAAAATAAAGCAGTTGAAAAATCACACCGGAAGGGGAGCGCACAAAAACGCAAGATGGACGATAAAATAAAGAATACCTCAAAGCCCGGCGTGGCATATTATCATCTGCCGGGGCTGTTTGAATTTTATGGGCTGTACCGCATGTTCCTGCCGCTGTTCTATCATCACAGAGAATATTTTTACAACTGGTGCGCCATCGGCTCCATTTATGGGGCCCTGGGCGACTGCATCTGGGGTGGCGGCCGCACAAGTTTTGGCGTGCAGGACCCCGAAGATGTTATGGATCTGATGCGCGAATATGGGATATCCGCCCGGCTGACATTCAGTAACTCACTGCTGCGTGAAGAACACCTGGCGGACATAAAGTGCAACGCCCTGTGTAAGCTGTTTGAAAATAGCGGCGGCGCACAAAACGGCGTTATTGTCCATTCGGACTTGCTGCTCAGATATCTGGAAAGCCGTTATCCGGGGCTTTACTTTGTTTCATCTACAACCAAGGTGCTCACGGAATTCCCGCAGTTACAGGCGGAATTGAATCGGGATGACTTCCGCTATGTTGTGCCGGATTTCCGGTTAAATAAAGAATTTGAACAGCTGAACAACCTGCCCCAGCCCCAGAAAGATAAAGTGGAATTCCTTTGCAATGAATGCTGCTGGTTTGGCTGCAAGGACAGAAAGCGCTGCTATGAAAATGTAAGCCGTAAAAACCTTGGCGAAACCTGCCCCGACCACCGCTGCGCAGCCCCTGGCGCACAGGAAGGGTATCGCTTTTCAAAAGCAATGGACAACCCCGGTTTTATTGGCATCCAGGATATTCAAAATATCTATCTGCCCATGGGCTTTTCCAACTTCAAAATTGAGGGCCGCGGGCTTGGCAGTGCCTTGATTTTGGAGTTTCTGCTTTACTATATGACAAAGCCAGAATACCAGCTGCGCGTCCGCGAAGAAATTTATCTCAATAATATGCTAGACCTGTTCTGAATGGGGAAACGGCGCAATCGCTTTATTCAATATTTAAGGCAATACCGCACAATTCCCGCCTTGCGGCTTAAGCACCGCTCCGGCAGCTGCGGCACGGCATCTGCGTTGCCAAAATGCTCGATAAGACATCCAGTATTATCTGCGCTTTTGGCTTGGCATCTGCCGCACCTCGCTCGCCGTATCGGCACTTAGAATTATGCGGTGTTGCCTTAAGAATTAAATGTCAGTTTAGCACAGAAAAATTCTGGAATCCGCTTGCTCTCATGCTACATGAGGGACGTATACGCAAAGTATCCCTTAAAAATAAAAATGCAAATCGAAAGTGAGGCATGATGATCGAATGAATGATTTTGTTTATAACAGCGGCGTACGGATTATTATGCGATTGCGGAAAACTTGAACCGAACAGAATCCGAAAACCTGAACGGAAACCACATTTTTGCAGGCGGGCTGGCACGATTTGTGATATAATAGACAGCATACAAATCGAAGAGAGGGGAATGTTTTGATGGAACTGCAAAAAGGCCGCCCGATGGATACTACGGGCAGATTGGCCAAAGAAACCCGGACCTATGATTTACTGGATAGTCTTGGGATCGAATATAACTGCATTGACCATGCCCCGGCCATGACGATGGAAGTCTGCCAGGAAATTGACAAAACGCTGCAGGCGGTCATCTGCAAAAATCTTTTTCTTTGTAACCGTCAGGAAACCGCGTTTTACCTGCTGATGATCCCGGATACCAAGGTGTTCCACACCAAGGATCTATCCGCCCAGATCCACTCCGCGCGCCTGTCCTTTGCCAAGCCGGAATATATGGAAAAGTTCCTTGATATCACTCCCGGCTCGGTCAGTGTGCTGGGCCTGATGAACGATACCGAAAACCATGTGCAGCTTTTGATCGATGAAGATGTGCTGAACAGTGAATATGTGGGCTGCCACCCCTGCATCAATACTTCCAGCCTGCGCCTGCGCACAAAAGACCTGGTGGAAACCATTCTGCCCGCCATCCACCATGAATTTGTCCGGGTTAAACTGTAATTCCGTGGGGGTAAAGCAGAATGATTTTGATTATGGCAAAATGATGTGATGACTTCGCCAATTTCTTACACATAAACCACTTTACAATCCAGAGTTATACCATATAGTGGTGCAACCGGCCAGGGGAGCTTTGCTTTTTTGAGTGATTCAAAAAGTGAAGTGTCCCTGGCATTCTTTTTGTCTTTTTCCATGCCTGCAGCAGGCAAAACTTACCGTAATACCGCGGTTGGTGCCAGGGGACACACGGCCAAATGCCACATGCAGCACGCTGCCCCGCGCCGGAATGCGGCGTAACGTTAGCAGCCAACGGCATGGATGCGGCGCGCACTTTACCTTGTTACTGACCACACCTCGTTTTATGAGTGTTACGGCTGGCAGTTTTACTGCATGGTGCAGGGCGATGGCGAGGAAGAGCCCTCGCGGCTGTATATCCATACGATGTAAAGCGTGTTATTGTTCGCTGTGCCCCGCAAGATGTCTGTAAGGTGCGATGCCCTCATTGCGCCGAGGAAGAACCCGAACGATTTATCATCCTCCCAAATAAAAGCATAAACAAAAAGCGGCGTGAACCCAATCACGCCGCTTTTTTAATCGTTAATGCAGATGATAAATATCGGATCGTCCCAATTATACGAAACCAAGCAATCTCTCTTAATACTCCGTCTTGCGGAACTTCAGGCTGCCGTTATCGCCCATTTCGTCCACAATGGCCAGGCTGGCCAGTTTGTAACCCTCGCTGCGCAGCTCGTCGCCGCCCGGCTGGAAGCCTTTTTCAATGCAGATGCCGATACCCGCTACACTGGCTCCGGCCTGCTGGCAGACATCCAACAGACCGCGCATGGCCTTGCCGTTTGCCAAAAAGTCATCCAGAATCAGCACACGGTCATTGGGGCCAAGGAACTTCTGGGCCAGGGTGATATTGTAATCTTTGCCGTAAGTATAAGAATGTACCGTGGAAGTGTACACATCGCCATCAATGTTTTTGCTTTTGGCCTTTTTGGCAAACACCACGGGCACATCAAAGTGGCGGGCCGTCATGCAGGCAATCGCAATGCCGGATGCCTCAATAGTCAGGATCTTGTTTACTCCGTCATCCTTAAAAATGCGGTAAAACTCCTCGCCGATTTTATCCAGCAGGTCAACATCCAGCTGGTGGTTCAAAAAGCAGTCAACTTTCAGCACATTGCCCGGGCGGACCTGCCCATCGCGCAGAATGCGGTCTTCCAAAAGCTTCATCTTAAGATACCCCTTTCATATTTACCAACTATTATGCCTAATTCCGCCGCGTTTTTCAACCCTTAAAACCAGGTTTTTCATTTTTTTATTACAAACTTTGTCAATATGGTAGTTTGATAATATTTTGTAACCAAACTTTGTGCAAAACCGCCACAAAGGCTTTGGATTCCATCTTCAATTTATGCCGATATTCCGTATTGAAGATTTGCCAACTTAGCGGTATACTTTAGTTTAAATTACAGTTATGGGCTGTGCAACCCGTTCCGGCAGGCGTTTGCCCGCCGGAGGCTGTAAATCATTAGGAGGGAATAACAATGAACAAAAAGGTCATCAGTGCAATGCTGGCTGCTTCCATGGCTGTCAGCCTGGCCGCCTGCGGTTCCACCGCTACTTCCGAAGCTTCTTCCGCTGTCTCTTCCGAGACTTCCAGCACCGTCGCTTCCGGCGAGTCCGCTGCTTCCGGCTCCTACACCGGCACCCCCATCAAGGTTGGCGGCATTGGCCCCATCACCGGCGCTGCTGCAACTTACGGCAATGCTGTTAAGAACGCCGAAGAACTGGCTGTCAAAGAGATCAACGCCGCAAACGGCAGCGATGTTTTTGACTGGAAGTTCGAGGACGATGAGCACGATGCTGAAAAGAGCGTCAACGCTTACAACTCCCTGAAAGACTGGGGCATGCAGGTTCTGGCTGGCCCCGTTACTACCACCCCGACCCTGGCAGTTGCTGCTGAGAGCGTCAACGATAACATGTTCGTTCTGACCCCTTCTGCCTCTGCACAGACCGTTATCGAAACCGGCGACAATGTCTTCCAGATCTGCTTCACCGACCCCAACCAGGGTGTTGCATCCGCTGACTACATTGCCGAGAACGCTCTGGCTACCAAGATCGGCGTCATCTATGACTCTTCTGACGCTTACTCTTCCGGCATTTACGCCAAGTTCAAGACCGAAGCTGAGAGCAAGGGCCTTGAGATCGTCACTGCTGAAGCTTTCACCAGCGACAACAAGAGCGACCTGTCCACCCAGGTTGCCAAGTGCCAGGAAGCTGGCGCTGAGCTGGTGTTCCTGCCCATCTACTACACCGAGGCTTCTCAGATCCTGACCACCGCCAACAAGACTGGCTATGAGCCCATCTTCTTCGGCTGCGATGGCATGGATGGCATCCTGGATGTTGAGGGCTTTGATACCTCCCTGGCTGAGGGCCTGATGCTGCTGACTCCGTTCGCTGCTGACGCTCAGGATGAAAAGACCCAGGCATTTGTTTCCGCTTACGTTGCCGCTTACGGCGAAACCCCGAACCAGTTTGCTGCTGACGCATACGACGTTATCTACAGCATGTACCAGGCAGTTCTGGAAACCGGCGTCACCGGCGATATGGATGCCAGCGAGATCTGCGAGCAGCTGAAGACCGGTTACACCAGCATGACCTTTGACGGCTTGACTGGTACCGGCATGACCTGGGATGCTTCCGGCGCTGTTTCCAAGGATCCTAAGGCTGTTGTGATCAAGGATGGCGCTTACGCCGCTATGTAATCTCTGCACAAAAGTAGGGGACCGCGTGCTGAAAAGCATGCAAAATTGAGTTTTGGCCAATGGGGGCTGCTGATTTACCATGTCAGCAGCCCCCATTTTGTTACGCGCAGAGAAAAAAGTGACAGAAAGTGCCTGTTTTAGCCAAAAATACGTATCTTTTGCGCTTTAAGGCATTGTACTGTGCGGACAGATGTGTTAATATTATATACATATTTTGTTTTTCCGCTGTGCAATAATCAGGTGGTGTGCGCCGCCTTGGTGTGGAAGAACAAGGGAAAAAATAGAGTGAGGTGTTCTGCACAATGCAATTTCTATCCTATCTGATCAATGGCATCAGCTTGGGCAGTGTGTACGCGCTGATCGCATTGGGGTATACCATGGTTTATGGTATTGCCAAAATGCTGAACTTCGCCCATGGCGATGTCATCATGATTGGCAGCTATGTGATTTTTTTCGCATTCGGCTCGTTCGGGCTTAACCCCATTGTGTCGGTGCTGTTGTCCATGGTGGTGTGCACCATTCTGGGCGTTACCATGGAGCGTGTGGCCTACCGCCCCCTGCGCGAAGCCCCGTCCCTGGCTGTTCTGATCACAGCCATCGGCGTTTCCTACCTGCTGCAGCAGGTGGCCCAGCTGCTGTGGACTTCCAACCCCAAGAACTTCAAGTCCGTTGTCAGCCTGCAGCCCATCAAATTGTTTGACGGCCAGCTGACCATCTCAGCCGAAACGCTGGTCACCATCCTGGCCTGCATCCTCATCATGGTTGTGCTCACCCTGTTCATCAACCACACTTCCGCCGGTCACGCTATGCTGGCTGTGTCCGAGGACCGCGGTGCTGCCCAGCTGATGGGCATTAACGTCAATGCCACGATTTCTCTGACTTTCGCCATTGGTTCTGCGCTGGCCGCAGTTGCCGGTGCCCTGATGTGTTCCTCTTACCCGACTTTGATGCCCACCACCGGCGCAATGCCCGGCATCAAGGCGTTCGTGGCAGCGGTTTTTGGCGGCATCGGTTCTATCCCCGGTGCTTTCCTGGGCGGTATCCTGCTGGGGATCATCGAAAACCTCAGCAAGGCTTACATCTCCACCCAGCTGTCCGATGCCATCGTGTTTGTTGTTCTGATCGTTGTGCTGATCGTCAAGCCTACCGGCCTGCTCGGCAAAAAGGTCAACGTGAAAGTGTAAGGTGAGGATCATGGCATTAACAAAATGGAACCAAGTGAAAAAAAGCACCAAAAGTAATTTTATCACCTTTAGCATCGTCATTGGGTTTTACATTGTCGTTCAGCTGCTGGCAGCCGCCGGTGTGCTGACCAACTCTTTCTCCGGCCAGCTGGTGCCCATCTGCGCTTATGTGGTCATGGCTGTCTCGCTGAACCTCGTTGTCGGCTTTTTGGGTGAGCTGAGCCTCGGTCATGCCGGTTTTATGAGCGTTGGCGCGTTTTCCGGCACGCTGGTCTGGGTCAGCCTGTATGATGTGGCCCCGCACTGGCTGGCGCTGATCCTGGCTTTTGTTGTGGGCGGCGCTATGGCCGGCATCTTCGGCGTCATCGTTGGTGTTCCCGTTCTGCGCCTGTCCGGCGACTATCTGGCCATCGTTACCCTGGCATTTGGCGAGATCATCAAAAATATTATGAACGCCGTTTACCTGGGCGTGGACGACAGCGGCCTGCATTTCTCCCTTAAAGATGCCGCTTCGATGAACATGGCCGAGGATGGCAAAATCCTGATCAACGGCGCCATGGGCATTACCGGCATCAAAAAGACTTCCACCTTTACCATGGGCATTATTCTGGTGCTTATCACGCTGGTGGTTGTGCTCAACCTGATCCGCTCCCGCGCTGGCCGCGCTATCTCCGCTATCCGCGATAATGAGATTGCTGCCAAGAGCATCGGCATCAATATCACCCGCTATAAGCTGATGGCTTTTGTACTGTCCTCCGTGTTTGCCGGCATGGCAGGCGTGCTGTACAGCTTGAACTATTCTTCTTTGGTTGCCAAAAAGTTTGATTACAACACCTCCATCAACATTCTGGTCTTCGTGGTTCTGGGCGGCATCGGCAGCATCCGCGGCTCCGTGATTGCAGCGGCCATCCTGACCGTTCTGCCCGAAATGCTGCGCGGCCTGAACGATTACCGCATGCTGATCTATGCTATCGTTCTGATTGTCATGATGATCTTTACCCGCAGCCCCAAGCTGGTGGCATGGCGCAAAGAAGTGGCTGAAAAAATCACCGAGAAATTCCCGATTTTGAAGCTGAACAAATTCCTAAAGGATAAAAGCAAAAAGGAGGCGGCATAAATGGCACTGCTGGAAGTCAGTAACCTTGGCATTGCGTTCGGCGGCCTGCAAGCCGTTTCGCAGCTGGACCTTAAAATCGAAAAAGGCCATCTGTATGGCCTGATCGGCCCCAACGGCGCGGGCAAAACCACCGTGTTCAATATGCTGACCGGTGTGTATAAGCCCACCGAGGGCAACATTGTGCTGGATGGCAACGATATTACCGGTGCCACCCCGGAAGCCATCAGCAAGGCGGGCATTGCCCGCACGTTCCAGAACATCCGCCTGTTTAATGATATGACAGTTCTGGATAACGTCAAGGTCGGCCTGCACAACCAGGTTGTTTACGGCATGTGGACCGGTATCCTGCGCTTGCCGTCTTTCCGTGAGAAAGAGCACGAGATGGACCGCCGTGCTATGAAGCTGCTGAAAATTTTTGACCTGGATGCGGAGGCTAACTATAAAGCCAGCCAACTGCCCTACGGCAAACAGCGCAAGCTGGAAATTGCCCGCGCCCTGGCTACCAACCCGAAACTGCTGCTGCTGGACGAGCCCGCAGCCGGTATGAACCCCAACGAAACCGAAGAACTGATGAACACCATCCACAGCGTGCGTGACCAGTTCGGCGTTGCCATCCTGCTCATAGAGCATGATATGAACTTCGTTATGGGTATCTGCGAGGAGATCACCGTGCTGGACTATGGCCGTGTGATTGCCCGCGGCGACGGCAAAGCCATCCGCAATAACCCCAAGGTCATTGCGGCCTATCTGGGAGGTGACGACTAATGGGTGAGCTGCTTTCGGTTAAAAATATCAATGTTTATTACGGTTCCATCCACGCCATCAAAGATGTTTCGTTCCATGTGGACGAAGGAGAAATCGTTACTCTGATCGGTGCAAACGGTGCTGGCAAAACCACCACCATGCACGCCATCTCCGGCCTGCTCAAGCTGGCCAGCGGCGAGATCACCTATGACGGTAAACTGATCAGCAAGATGGAAGCCCACAAAATCGTCCGCCTTGGTCTGGCCCAGGTGCCGGAGGGCCGCCGTGTATTCAGCGGCCTGACTGTGCAGCAGAACCTTTCCATGGGTGCTTATACCCGCCACGATGGTAAGGATGCCATCCAGAGCGATTACGACATGGTGTTTGACCTGCTGCCCCGCCTGAAAGAGCGCCGCAACCAGCCCGCCGGAACTCTTTCCGGCGGCGAACAGCAGATGCTGGCCGTGGGCCGCGCCCTGATGTGCAAACCCAAGATCCTGCTGCTGGATGAACCCTCCATGGGTCTTTCTCCGCTGCTGGTCAAGGAAATCTTTAAGATCATCCGTGATATCAACCGCCAGGGCGTTACCGTACTGCTGGTGGAGCAGAACGCAAAGATGGCACTGGATATTGCCAACCGCGCCTATGTGCTGGAAACCGGCACCATCAAGATGGAGGGCGAAGCCACCGAGCTTGCCAATAACATCGAAGTGCGCAAGGCTTACCTTGGCTGCGAATAACCATAGCATAAGATACGTCCCTGCAATGAACAGAAACTGACAAAACAGCCCCGGCTTTTACCTGATTGCATTCAGGAAAAAGCCGGGGCTGTTTTTTGTTTATCTGATGGTATGCAATGATGATAAGATGGTAACTTGGCTATCCGTACTGCCATGATCATATACGGCAGGGGAGTGCCGATATAATTTTACCGTACTCCCTCCGGCGGGCGCTGTTCATCGCTCAGTGGCTGAGTCAACAGATTCAGCACTTTGTTGTAAATTTCGCTCCCGCAGGCTACAAAATGGTCGCGCACCTGTTCAGCGGTCATGGCGTCCGGCATCGTCACCTGCAGGGTGAATGCGCCGTGCTGCTGGTTTTTATCCTGAATGGTGCAGGTTACGCGGTAACGGTCACCGTCTTTTTCAATGTCGGCATGGTTCTGGGCCGCCTTGTGCACCCAGCTCTGGATGCGGATAACTGCCAGAATCGCACTTTCCCGCACGCTGCGGGGCAAATCTTCCGAGAGAGTCTGAGCCACTGTGGTACCTTTTTCGGTAATGGTGTAGCCGTTGGCTCCCTCAATGGCCAGCCCCTGGGCCACAAGGTCGTTCAGCGCGCCAACAAATTCAAAATAATTGACCAGCTCTTCCTGCAAAAGCGCAGCCTCCATGGCTTCACGGGTCACAGGCCCCACGCTTTTAATCAGGTAGCACAGCAAAATACGAATCTCGGTATCATTGGTCAAGCCGCCCATCTTTACACCGGCGGTAAATGCTTCTGCCATGGTCTCACTTCCTGAACAGGGGGCACAGGCAGCACCGTGCCCTCAAACTTTACTTTGTAATTATTATACAGGAGTTTCAAAAAACTTACAAGCGCAAAATTCTTGCCCGCTTAAGCCGGCTTCAAAACACCGTTTCGATCTGCTTGCGGCTTTGCGGGGTGGAGTAGATCCACCGGTCCAGCCGCCCACGGGTCACAAAATAGTGTGGCTCAAACCGCATTTTCTGGTTCAGGTTCTTGTTCACCACCACCAGCTTGATCTTCATTTTATCCGGCAGAATGCTTTTAATATACACGCTCACCGTCTGGCCGGGGTGCAGTGCCGTATCCGGCTCCGCCAGCCCGGCCAGGTTGGGGGCAATCTCAATGAACACGCCGTAATCTTCCACACTGCGCACAATACCCACCACGGTCTCCCCGGCGGCAAAGCAGGCGGCGTTCTCACTCCAGGTTCCAAGCAGCTCCCGCAGGGTCAGCACAATGCGGTCCTGCTCATCCCGGTTCTTGATGGCGCACAGCAGCTGCTGGCCCACCGTTACACGGTCAGCCGGGGAAGCAATCCGCGAAACTGAAAGGCAGTCGATTGGCAGCAGTGCTGAAATGCCGCACCCGACATCGCAGAACGCGCCAAAGTTTTCAATGTGTGTTACCGTGCAGGGAATCACGCTGCCGTTTTCCAGCTGGTCCAGGTACTGCTCCCGGCAGGCCCGCTGCGCCGCCGCGCGGGAAAGTAGATAAACGGCCTCGCCGCTTTCATCCTGCGTCGTACCCTGGACCACAAAACAGGTCGGCCGCCCCACGCGGGTCAGCACAGCGATCTCTTTAACTGTCTCACCGGGGGCAGTGTCCAGACATTCTTCAAACGGCATATACGCATGGTGCCCGCACAGCTCAAAGCGCAGGCGGCGGTTGGTATCAAAGGCAAGGGCTGTGCTTTGCAGCACCTCCCCGGCGGCAATGCAATGATCCAGCTCTTCCCGCCGCAGGTGGGAAGCGTTGCGGCAAAGTCCTTCAGCACGGTATTCAAGCATTTGTTTTCCTCTTTTCTTATATATAAAATAAAAGAACAACGATCATAGCTGCCGCTACCGCCAAAAGTTCACAAAAGATTCTCCTGGCGGGGGCAGCTTTTCCCGGCAGGGCTATTTTCAAAACTGCCGGGATGGTATATAATAATATCTGTATCGCATTGTTCACAGGCACAGCCTGTAGCCCTGCGGACCAGATCAAAGAAAGGCGGTGGAAGAATGGACGTTCAGGTTGGTGATGTGATCATAACCAAAAAGCCGCACCCCTGTGGGGCCAACCGGTTTGACGTACTGCGCGTGGGCATGGATTTTAAGATCCGCTGCCAAAAATGCGGCCATGAGATTATGCTGCCGCGCGTAAAGATTGAAAAGAACATCAAAAAAATCCTGCGCAGCGGGGAAGAGTAGCGGCAAAAGCTCTTTAACCATCCGGCACAATTTTGTGCCCCTAATGTAAGGAGATTTGCCCCTATGTTTGACGATTTAAGCCAGGTAAAGCGCCGCTATGAGGAGCTTGCCTACCGCATGACCACCCCCGAAGCAATGAATGACCCCGCGGCCTATGCAGCCATGATGCGGGAGTATAAGGAACTGACCCCCCTGGTGGAAGCATACCGCAGCTATACCGCCCTGCAAAAAGAAGTGGACGAAGAAAAAGCGCTGCTGGATGCCCCCACGGAGGATGCTGCCTTTAACGATATGGTACAGCAGGAATTACGCGAAAACTGGCAAAAACTGGAAGACTTGGAACAAAAAATCCGCCTGCTGCTTTTGCCAAAAGATGCCAACGATGAAAAAAGCATCATCATGGAAATCCGTGCGGGTGCCGGCGGCGAGGAAGCCGCCCTGTTTGCCCACAGCCTGCACCGTATGTACACCATGTACGCCGCACGCCAGAACTGGGCCTGCTCCGTCATCAGCCTGAACGAGACCGAGCTGGGCGGTGTAAAGGAGATCACGTTCTCGATCGAAGGGCCCGGCGTTTACAGCCGCTTAAAGTTTGAAAGCGGCGTTCACCGCGTGCAGCGCGTGCCGGAAACCGAGACCCAGGGCCGCATCCACACTTCCACCGCCACCGTTGCCGTCATGCCGGAAGCCGAGGAAGTGGAGCTGGAACTGGACCCCAAGGACCTGCGCATTGATACCTTCCGCTCCTCCGGCGCAGGCGGCCAGCACGTCAACAAGACCGAGTCTGCCATCCGCATCACCCACCTGCCCACCGGCACGGTGGTGGAGTGCCAGGACGAGCGCAGCCAGTATAAAAACAAGGACCGGGCCATGAAAATCCTGCGCTCCAAGCTCTACGAGGCCCAACAGGAGAAGCAGAACGCCGCCATCGCCGCCCAGCGGAAAAGCCAGGTGGGCACCGGCGACCGGTCCGGCAAGATCCGCACCTATAATTTCCCACAGAACCGGGTCACCGATCACCGGCTCACCGGTGATGCGAAAAATTTCAATATTGCCGCCGTGATCAACGGCGACCTGGACCCCCTTGTGGATGCGCTGACCCTGGCTGACCAGGCCAGACGCCTGCAGGAGGGCGCTGAGAAAGGAGAATGAACCATGGAAGCTCCCATCAAAACCCGTTATGACAAGGCCGGTCCCCAGGTGGCCGAGGCCCTGCGCCGCCGCCGGTTTGAGGCCCACTATGTCTCCACCGCCCAGGAGGCCCTGGAGCTGGCCCTGACCCTGATCCCCAAGGACCGCACCGTTTCCTGGGGCGGCACCGCCACCGCCGCCCAGATCGGCCTGATGGACCGCCTGCACCAGGGGGACTATCAGCTCATCGACCGGGACACCGGCAAGACTCCCGCCGAAAAGCAGGCGCTGATGCGACAGGCCCTGACCTGCGGCACCTTCATCATGAGCAGCAACGCCATCTCCGCCGACGGCCAGCTGGTGAACATCGACGGCAACGCCAACCGGGTGGCCGCCCTGTGCTTTGGGCCGGAAAGCGTCCTGGTCATCGCCGGGATGAACAAGGTCGTCGATACGCTCGACGAGGCCGTGCGCCGTGCCCGGACGATCGCCGCGCCGAAGAATGAGCAGCGCTTCCTCGGCAAAACGCCGTGCGCGCAGACCGGCTGCTGCGCCGACTGCCACGGTGAGGAATGCATCTGCAACCAGATCCTGATTACGCGCAACTGCCGCCCCGCCGGGCGCATCCATGTCATCCTCGTCGGCGAGGAGCTTGGCTTCTGAACAAAACAGGCGTAAAAAATCGGAGCCTCCGCTTTCAGAGCGGGGGCTCCGTGTTTTGCCAAGGGTCAGCCGTTTGCCACGTTGAACAGGGAATAGAACTGCTCACGGCGGGCCATCAGGGCGTCAAAGCTGCCGCGTTCGCAGATCTCACCGTTTTTCAGAACGAGAATTTCATCATATTTCCGCAGCA
>ERZ779880.1039-NODE-1039-length-28249-cov-5.919132_pt1 | contig 28249 bp, 26 predicted proteins | sample MGYA00511555_ERZ779880 | MGnify/ENA primary metagenome ERZ779880 (study PRJEB29588, sample SAMEA2145815) | human gut metagenome | biome: human gut; feature: human-associated habitat; material: faeces | place: Denmark | collected 2008/2010 ... | reverse complement strand
GACGGCCGCCAGCTTCAGACCGAACTGCTGGCTCTGGCCCGCCAGGACGGGAAGGTGAAGAAATGAGACAGGAAAGAGTATTACGTATAAAGGCATTTCGACGGGCACTGGAGCTTGGTGGCGGTGAACGGGCTGACGGGTGTCGTCATTTTCCCCGCTGGAAAACGGAACTGAGGAATTTCCCGCACAGCAGCTGCGATTTAGCCAGCAATACTCTGGCGTACTACCTCAAAGAACGAGAGAGATGCCATCCGTGCATCATTTTTATGGAAGGGAACGCTGGCTTTCATGAAGCGGAAAACTCAACAGTTCACGGGCATGTCATCGTATTGCTGGACGGAGAGTACATCGATTTGACGCTGGATCAATTCGACGAATATCCGGACTACATTCCTTACGAACCTGTCGAATCTGACGGGCAGATTGGTAAGCTGTTGCGTAATATCATGAAGCATGAGGACCCGGTAAAAACCCGCCAGATTGATCTCGATGGTGGCGAAGAGCTGTATGCCTGGTTACGCGATACCGCCGACGAAGTGCTGGCAGCAGATCCGGAATGGCAGGCCCGGGAACGGTCGATAGAAGAAGCAAGGGAAGCCGCTATTACGGTGTTCCCGTTTCTGTCTGACGTGCAAAAAACTGAGTGCGAACAGGGCCCGGACAGTCAGGAGGCTGCCAGATGAAGATTTATCATTACACTGACCTGAACGGCCTGAAGGGCATCATCGAATCAGGCTCACTGTGGGCGACGCACTTTTCCTTTCTCAATGACAGTAATGAGCTGACTCACGGCATGAACTGCCTTGAGAATGCCCTGCAGTACCTGAGGGACGACTTTAACCCGAAAACCCTTAAGTTCATCGAACAGGCACCCTTATAAGCGGTTGTGTATGCTGTTTCCCTGGAATGATTTATCCACATATCCGGAGGCTCGATCCAGTAAACAGATCCATGAATGATCAACAAAGGATCCATTAAAGATCCCCATACCGCTGCAAACCTTGTCACTCATGGGCCGGGACCACGATCACATAAGCAGTGGCATGTTACTGATAAACTGTAACATGCTAATGATAAGCTGTATTCAGTAATCCATATACTGAAGTAAGTTAATGACATAAACTATGGTCAGTACGCCAGACTCAGCTGTTAAATACAGGCTGCAGGTTTTTCTTCAGTCAGTTAGCGGGGCTCTGACACACGATTTGCTGTTTATTCTTTTACTGTCCACAGGCAGGAGGCTTTCTGGAAAACGAAAATTCAGACATCAAAAAACTGTTCGGCGAGGTGGATAAGTCGTCCGGTGAGCTGGTGACACTGACACCAAACAATAACAACACCGTACAACCTGTGGCGCTGATGCGTCTGGGCGTTTTTGTACCGACCCTTAAATCACTGAAGAACAGTAAAAAAAATACACTGTCACGTACTGATGCCACGGAAGAGCTGACACGTCTTTCCCTGGCCCGTGCTGAGGGATTCGATAAGGTTGAGATCACCGGCCCCCGCCTGGATATGGATAACGATTTCAAGACCTGGGTGGGGATCATTCATTCCTTTGCCCGCCATAACGTAATTGGTGACAAAGTTGAACTGCCTTTTGTCGAGTTTGCAAAACTGTGTGGTATACCTTCAAGCCAGTCATCACGCAGGCTGCGTGAGCGCATCAGCCCTTCCCTGAAACGCATTGCCGGTACCGTGATCTCCTTTTCCCGCACCGATGAGAAGCACACCCGGGAATACATCACCCATCTGGTACAGTCAGCCTACTACGATACTGAACGGGATATTGTTCAGTTACAGGCTGATCCCCGCCTTTTTGAACTGTACCAGTTTGACAGAAAGGTCCTTCTCCAGCTTAAGGCGATTAATGCCCTGAAGCGACGGGAGTCCGCCCAGGCACTCTACACCTTTATAGAGAGCCTGCCCCGGGATCCGGCACCGGTATCGCTGGCGCGGCTGCGTGCACGCCTCAATCTGAAGTCTCCTGTATTTTCCCAGAACCAGACGGTCAGACGGGCAATGGAGCAGCTGCGCGAGATTGGATATCTTGATTACACGGAGATCCAGCGGGGGCGGACAAAACTCTTCTGCATTCACTACCGGCGTCCCCGGTTAAAAGCACCGAATGATGAGAGTAAGGAAAATCCGTTGCCACCTTCACCTGCGGAAAAAGTCAGTCCGGAGATGGCGGAGAAGCTTGCCCTGCTTGAGAAACTGGGCATCACGCTGGATGACCTGGAAAAACTCTTCAAATCCCGCTGAACATAAACTGTAGTCAGTGAAGAGTGTTCCTTTACTGACTACAGCTTATATTATCAGGTGCAGTGAGTGGTCTGCTCACTGCAGTTTATATTCAGTTTCCTGCAGTGCTGCCTGTAGCTGAGCTGTCATCTGCCGGTCCCTTACGTGAGTCACCCCGTAACCTGATGCTGAGGCATTGCTCCCTTCATAAAACATGACTTACTCACTACAGCTTATATACATGCTCCAGCTTATGTTATGTCTGTTCTGCTGACCACAGCTTATATAAGGAAGCGCGTATGCCGTCACCTCAGGGGAGGCAGTGTACGCAGGATCTCCGCAGCATCCCGCCCGTCACCTGTGAAAGGCACTGCCAGCGTGGCAGCCATATCCAGCGCAAACACTCTGGTATAAACCTCCATCGAACGTGGATCCCTGTGACCTGCCAGGGCCTGGATGACTTTCCGGGGCTGGCGGTGATAGAGCATATGCATGATATAGCTGTGCCGGAAGGTGTGTGGTGTGACCGGAATCGAAAAGTGTACTCCGTCAGCTTCGGCCCGTCTGACAGCCTGCTTCAGCCAGTTGCGCATGGTTTCGTCGGTCACGGCCCATAATGGTTCACGACGACGGGGCCGGGTGGTGATCATCCAGCTTTCCATCTGCCTGACATAGCTTATATCCGTCAGCGGAACCAGGCGGACTTCATCTTTTGGCGGGCGTCCGCGTCGCGCACGCACTTTTTCGGACAGGATCCGCACAAACGGCCTTGCTCCATTCAGGTCAAATGATTCCGGCGTCAGCATCCGGGCTTCGCCAATACGCATTCCGGTATTCCAGAGGGTGGCGAACAGCATATGGTGACGCTGATCCGGCATATAGAAAAGAAGGGCACTCACTTCCGGGGCCAGCAGGTAGGCCGGTGTGGCCCCTGTGGAAGTGGCCATTCTTCTCAGGGAGAGCGCTGTTGCAAAATCCACCCCCGGCGCAATGGGTAACAGGAAGACGCGTTCTGGTGAATTCTGCAGGGGAATGACATTGTTCATGAGTTATTTTTCACGTAGCACACGCACTGTTTATGGATACAGGTATTCTGACCTGAACGCCCGGATCCTTCCACGACAATAAATCGCAGCGTGCGGATCCTTTTGTTTGCTTATCACGCATTATTGCGGGTAAAACCAAATACGTAAAGGTACGTTTTGCAGCAGGGATCCCGTATTAAGCCAGTCGTGGCGCGGGCTGAGGGCTGGTTTGCCGTTTTTGGGAGAATTGGGGTAATGCCAGGACGCTAATGATCTATCAATGGATGGATGTAAGTGACAATTGAAAACTGAAAAATGCGCTATGTAGATTCTGACAGATTTATGCACCTGAAATACGTTCAAAATCCACATAGCGTAACTCTGATTTTCCTTACCAGAAAAAAGAGGGGGAATAACCAGTATCTATCCCCCCTACACAATTGCAGAATAATAAATTATAAAAATAAGAACTCAGGATTTATATACATGATTACATGTAATATTACTGAGAAATATTTTGAGATAAAACCTTTTTGCTGATTATTTTAAATGTTTTGATTTCATCATCTGTAAGGTTGCTCCATATTTTTTTAAATAGCGTCCATATATCCTTGTGGTCCGCTGTAAATACAAATTACCGTCTGAAGTCAGATAAATATTCTTACTACGTCGATCTTCCTTACTTTCCATACGTTTAATAAAACCAAATTTTTCCAGAGAATCACAAGCTCTGGTGATATATGTTCTGGAAACATCTAATCTTTCACTGAGTTCAGTCGAAGATAAGCAGAAATTATCAGTACTGGATAACAAGGCTAGAAGCATAAGCGTTGTATCGTTTATACCATCCCCCTTCAGGGAGGCATTAATATATCAGTAAGTTTTTTGGTAACTCGCATACAAAGTTGTAAAAGAAGATGTTCCTGTGCTGGATATAATTGCTCATTCTGTTGTTGATAGATAATAACTTTATCAAGTAATTTAATACTATCCATTCCATTAACTATTTTTAAAGATAAAAACTGTATCATAGTTTGTTTAAATAACATAGATAATCTTTACAAGATTATTTCAGAAATCTATATCATATAAAAAGCCAATATGTTATTTATATACTAACGTTCACGTAAACTTTCATTAATAGTTTCCTTTAATGGACTAAGAAGATAGCTGATAACACTACGCACCCCGGTTTTTATTTCTGCCATAACAGTCATTCCAGCTGTAACAGGGATTTTTTTTCTTTCTCCCTGTATATCATTCCGATCAACAGATATAATCACGTTAAATACAAGCCCTGTATCCGGAACAGAAACAGAATCTGCAGTTATATTTTTTACTTTCCCTGTAAGGTAACCATGACGTGTATATGGATATGCATCTACTTTAATAACGACCTCCTGTCCAGGTTGTATAAAACCGATATCCTTGTTAAGTACAGATGCTGTTACTTCGAGAATATCATTATCAGGGACAATAATCATCAGCGTTTCTGCTGTTGTGACAACACCACCTTCTGTATGTATATTTAACTCCTGAACAGTACCACTCACAGGAGCTTTAATAAAAGATGATGCTTTTCTCTGCCTGTTTTTTTCAAGCTCATGCTCCAGCAACACAATGTTATCTGTTGATTTTCTGTGCTTCTCGATAATTTCACTTCTGAAGATATTCGTCTCCAGTGCCAGTTCTTCCCGCACAAGTTCTATTTCTTTTTCAAGTTGAGAAACCTGTGCAAGCCAGACTGCATGTTCATTTTTTGCCTGAATATAGCTATTTTCCTGCTCCATAACTGAATGTTGAGAAACAGCTTTTTTATTCAACAAATACTTAAAATCATTGAGTTTTCTTCCTTCCTGTGATACCTGATGCTCATACAGGCTAACACGAGCAAGCGCTGCATCCCGTTCAACTATTTTTTTATTTAATGTGAGCTGCTTTTGATTTTTTCTGTTCTGCCATGTCATGAATTGCTCTTTTATTAATGAGCTAACCCTCTGAAAATGTTCACCTCCCGCATTATCTTCTCCGCCAGGAAAATCTGTTATCCTTATTTCAGGAAGCTCATTCCGTTGTATTGATTCAGAAAGAATTGCGTAGCGATATTGTTCTGTTTTTTCATACAACAAAGATGCTTCTGATTTTAAAATATCAGATTCAACACCAGGCACCGTCAATTCAACTAATGGATCATTTTTTTTTACAAAAGAGCCATCTTTTACCATTATTTTTTCTACAATCGCATTCTCTATCGGTTTTATTTCTTTGCTTCTTCCACTATGAGTAAACTTACCATTTGCTACTGAAACCACTTCAACTTTCCCAAGAACAGATAAGAGAAGAGATATAATTACAAATAATAAAATACTCCATACAACAAAATGAGAACGTCTGGATACTGGTGTTTCAATGAGTTCAAGGTGAGCAGGAAGAAATGCATACTCATCTTTTTCTCTCACAGGAGCATCAAGTGTGTGACGAATTTTCCAGACATCAGAAAAAACCGTCTTATAACGGCAAACCAAATCCCATAAACCTTTCATGTAAAAGCGCATACGTTATGCCTGCAACTGATATAAATATGCATATAAACTGTCTTTTTTGGAGATAAGCTCTTTATGTGTGCCATCTTCAGAAATAAAGCCATTATCCATAACAATTATTCTGTTTGCATTTTTTACAGTTGACAACCTGTGTGCAATAATAATTACGGTTCTGTTCTTACATATTCTTGACATATTTTTCATTATTATATTTTCCGACTCATAATCAAGAGCACTGGTTGCTTCATCAAAAATAAGAATTCGAGGATTTGTAACAAGAGCCCGGGCTATTGCGATCCGTTGGCGCTGCCCTCCTGAAAGACCAACGCCCTGTTCTCCAACAATAGTATTGTACCCTTCTTTTAGTTCTCTAATAAAATCATGGGCACCTGCAAGTCTGGCTGCCTCAATAGCCTGTTCCATAGATACAGCCGGAGAAGCTAATGTAATATTATCGATAATACTACGATTTAATAGTATATTTTCCTGCAATACAACACCAATCTGGCGTCGTAACCATTCTGGATCTGCAAGTGATAAATCATGCCCATCAATTAAAATCTGTCCGGTCTCTGGTATATAAAAGCGCTGAAGCAGTTTTGTTAATGTACTTTTTCCTGAACCAGAACGGCCAACTATACCGATAACATCCCCCTTTGATATGTATAAATTAATATTATTCAAAATAACATTACCGTCAGAAGAATACCGAAATCTGACATTTTTAAATTCGATATCCCCCTGAATTTCCGGCAGTATATTTCTGCCTGACTTTTTCTCTACCGGTGTATTTAATACATCACCAAGGCGCTCAACAGAAATACCAACCTGCTGAAAATCCTGCCAAAGATGAGCCAGTCTGATAACAGGAGCAATGACCTGACCTGCAAGCATATTAAACGCGATTAACTGCCCGATGCTTATCTCTCCCGATATGACAAGATGTGCTCCCATCCATAGACTAATTACCATTACACTTTTCTGTATCAGCTGTATCCCCTGCTGCCCTGTCATTGCAACCAGATTTACCCTGAAACTGGAAGCAACATACCCGGCCAGTTGTTTATCCCATGTAGCAATCATCTGTGGTGATACTGCCATGGATTTGATTGTATTTATTGCTGTTACCGTTTCGACAAGAAAAGCTTGATTTTCTGCATTCCTGAGAAACTTATCATCAAGACGTCGACGTAATAAGGGTGATATAAACAATGACCATATAACATAACAAGGTAGTGACAATAATATAACCAGTGTTAATTGAGGGCTGTAATACCACATGACACAAAAAAATATTACAGAAAAAAATAGATCAAGAACTGATGTCAACGCTTGTCCGGTTAAAAAATTACGAATTTGCTCCAGTTCCCTTACTCTGGCAACGGTCTCTCCGACCCTGCGATTTTCAAAATATGAAACAGGCAATGCAAGCAAATGTCTGAATAACTTAGCACCCAGTTCGACGTCAATACGACTTGTAGTATGAGAGAAAATATAAGTTCTGGCTCCGGTTAATATCACTTCAAAAAGTATCACTATAATAAATGCTATTGTGATAATATTTAACGTTGAAAACCCCCGGTGAACTAAAACCTTATCCATTACAACCTGAAAAAAAAGAGGTGTTATTAACGCAAGAAACTGAATAAAAGCAGAAACAGTTAACACCTCAAGTAAAATCCTCCTGTATTTCACAACAGAGGGGATAAACCAAGAAAAATCAAATTTAGCTAACTCTCCGACTACTGTTGCTCTTGACGTAACCAGAATGACTTTTCCCTGATACAGTTTTTCAAACTCATCCCGACTAAAAGTTAGTGACTGATGTTGTTCTGGATCATAAACAAGATAGCGTGATGAATCTTTAGTAATACGAGACAATATATAATGCTTACCGTCATCCCGCCATATCAACGCAGGTAAAGAAATTATTGACAATCTGGAAAAATGTTTTTCTACATATTTTGCTTTTAAGCCAATAGATTTCGCTGCCAGTAACCATTCAGTCACCCCAAAATCTTGTGTGTGGGTATTATACTGATGCCTTATAGTTTCAGCATTGACAGTTATATTATGATATTGTGCAAGCAATATCAGTGCATACAGACTATTATGAGAACTACATTTACTCATCATATAACGATGACCATTCCTCCTGGAATGGCCATCACCTCCTCTTTTAGTCTCAGACAGTTGTCGTTAAAGTTGTTGAGTGTGTGTTGTTTTGATGTAAGGATAAATTATATAAAGATGCTAATCGTTCATCACCTGAATCGAACCCTGAAACTGAAGAAATAATCTTATTAATATCATTGGCAACACTGGTGATATTAACCATGTTTTTTTCAGATGCTATATTACTGGCTTTTATATAACCTGACCGTTCATTATTATTATGAGGTATCTTATCAACTTTTATCTCTCGACCATCTTTATCTGTTATAACCTCAACAAGATGATTATCTGCTCCTGAGGCATCTTTCGCAAACCAGTTTTTAAATGTTATCCCATTGACATCATTTGACTCATTAAATGAAAGTACACCATTAATGGCTTTATTCATGATAAGATCATTTCCAACTCTCTTAAATGCGATATCATCAAAGCTAATATCAGATAAGTGCAAACGATCTCCTTTACCTCCTTCATCTGCAATTGTATGATGACCATAGTTTTGCCCATAAACATAAATATCATTACCAAAACCACCATTCAGATAGTCATTACCTTCCCCTCCATCCAGAAGATCAATACCACCACCACCATAAAGTTTATCATCACCAGTACCACCTGACAGAATATTATAAGCTCCGTGTGCCTGAAGCTCATCATTACCGCTTCCTCCTGTCAGATAATTATTACCATCCCCTCCACTCAATTTATCGTTTCCACTACCACCAAATAACTGGTCGTCTCCCTGTCCTCCGGATATATAATCATCCCCATCATCGCCGTATAGTCGATCATTACCATAATTACCTTCGATATAATCGTTCCCATCTGCGCCATGGAATATATCATTAAACTTACCGCCTTTGAATTCATCATCATGTTTTCCGCCAATGAGCTCTTCAACAGAATGAAGATTATCTATTACATCATAAGGAATTCCACCGGTTCTGAATTCAAAATCACGATATTGTATTTTCTCTGTTCGCTTCCCTACTGACACCTCCTGTTCCTTAACGACTTCCTGCAATACCTTCACGTCACCATACATATTTTTTGAAACTATATACTCACCAGGTTTTGATGCTCCTGTTGCATCAATTGTTAGTTTACCAACATCCGTCTTATTATAAGATACGGTATCATAACCTTCACCAGCAAATACTTCTGATGAGCCTGCTCCAGAATAAACCACATCGTCTTTATCTCCGAGCTCAGAAATTATTCTCGCCTGATAGTGTTTGTTATTCTTTTCAACAAACTGAATCAATTTTGAATAATCATATACACCTTTATGATTTTTTATGCCTTTTACAGACCATGTATCCTTACCATTTACAATAAGAGATGTCATATATTCATATTTACCACTCTGTTTTCTTTCTCTAACTTCTTCTCCTGGGGTAAATGTTGGTGTTATAAATGTCAAAACACTTGATACATTACCTGTTGAAAGGTCTATGGTCCCTTTTTGAGGATCAAACACTTGTTGTGTAAACTCCTTCGGTTGAGCCTCTAAAAGCCCTCCATTTTCCAGATAATTAATATATGCCTTACCACTCTGACTGCGATCAGCATTACGGGTTATGCCTGCAAGTTCACCGATCTTCTCATCCCAATGTTGCTGGGTTATTGCGACTGCTCTTTCTACTGCATGCTGACGAGAAAAATCAGCAAGCAAAGACAGAGAGTCTTCTAAAAACGCAGCATGTCTTGCGTCATATCCATTCTCAAAATAATTTTTGCCATGCTCCTTTTCCCATTCATTGATCCGAGCAGCGAATTTCTCTGCAACGTGCTCAAACATAGCCTGTTTTGATGCTTCCAGAATGCCAGATATCGTACCGGTTAATGCACTCACCAGCATGCTTATCGGGGCCCCTATGAGGGATGCACTGGAGGCTGCACTAACTCCCGCAGATACAGAACTCAGGACAGTATTTATTGTTGTCAGGGCTGCATCTATAGCTCCGGTTTCTTTATGAAAGGCTGCGAGTAAAGCATCCCCTTCATAATTCAATTTTTTAAATCGTTCAGAATATGATTCAAGCTGCTTAGCTCGCTCAAATTTATCTGCAGCAGCCAGGAAAGAAAGAGGACTGATAGCCAGCATAACAGCCGATGTGATCAGACCCGCACTTGCAGCTGTTGTCGATAACCCCTGTGCCATTCTCTGAGCCAGAATATATTGCGAAACAGCTTTACCAACATTTCCAAGAACCTGAGTTGTCAGTTCGATACCCGCTGCAGCTTTTGTTCCTGTATGTGCGTCACTGTTTCCCAGAATAAAGCTTGCTGATACAGCAGAAAGAATTCCGGAGACAACATCCAGCCCATCCCCCAGGGGGCCCAGGTCTGGTAAATTTTGTAATTTCCCACCAACAGAACTTAATCGAGGTTTACTGGATAAAAATGAGCCAAGCTGGTTAAGCTGCTCAGAAAATGAATCAACGGTACTGTTTATACTTGATACTGTATCTACAAGCTGATTAATAAGTTCAATACTACTTTTGGCAATATCATTCTGACTTATATCCTCTCCTTCCCGTTGTTTTCTCAGCAATTCATCAAGAGCCATGCCTGATAAAGCAATCCCCGTAAAATTCTGTAGTGCTGAGAGAACTGTTCCGGCTTTTCCCAGATTATTACCTACATTTTCAGCGGTTCCTCCTATTTTACTCCCAACTTTCTGATACTTCTGCAGAAGTTTGTCAAGTTGTGGTGCGAATATTGCAACACCACGTTCAGTTAATCCTACAACTTTTTCTGCTGCACCAAAAAACTGGTTTGCAATCGCTGTATCATCTCGTTCAGTACGGTGTATTTCTATTCCAAGCTCATCAGCAGCTTTGACCAACTCATTAATACCCACGCCCTGAGCTTCATAATTATCAGGTATTAATAATATGAGTTTTTTTCCAGCGGAACGTACGCTTGATGATGCTGTATTAAATGCTGATTTTGTAGTCAATGTCGCATTATTGAAAATGTTCTTTATTTTATTTACTGTCATATTAGTTTTCTTTCTCAATATTAAAATTAAAATCTTGTCTGTTTTTTACTTCAGACATAAGTTCATGATGGTATTGCCTGAATATTTTTGATGCCAGTTTTTTATCTATCCCCCCTCCATGAAATTCAGCTATTTTTCCTGTTTTACTGCTCTCATCTAACCTTATTGCTCTGAATAACTCATAAGGATACTTTTTCCTCATGTATTTATATAACTCCATGTTGTGTCCAAATGGAGCTATCCAGTCAATAAACCACTTTCTTTCTCCCGACATCCAGTCTTTTGCATACAAAGATGTTACATCATTTATATATTTTACCTCACATTCCAGATCTAAACTGGCCCAGCTACAAAAAGCTACAGGAAGCTCATCCTTTATTAAGAGAGCAAATTGATTTGTCTGAATAGCAGGTATGACATTAATAGCAAAAACAGATAATGGCCATTTTTTATGCAGAGGAGAACAGGCCCATAGCCATGCAACCTTCCCCATGACGTCAAAAGCATTAGATTTCATAATGTTTAAATAAATAAGAAAACTCAGTAAATGTAAAGAACCCTATATAAAAGAACAGAAATTATATCCTTTTAAGCAAGAAGCATCTAAAAACAGAAAGCTACCGCAAGGAGAATCTCTCCCAACCAAAACAACATTAGCGATAATAATATATTGCCTAAACATTCTTACACATATCACAGCTAAGTTATATTATAACACTCAGATGATTGATTTGTAAGATAACGTATGATTTTCATATGAATAGCCACGTGACAAATGCCTTATTAAAGAGATTGTAAACAGAATACAGCAAACTATTTCAGTTACCGAAATGACGAGTTAATCAGTTTTGTTTACCCTGCAAACACAAAATCTAAACCTACACAGAAAAGCAAACCTCTCCTGTTAATAATAAATCTCTTCCGGTATAGCTGGAGTTTTTTCAAATGCGCCTATAAGGCTCTCTTACCAGCCGAGCCATAACAGGCGCACACGATCTGACATTGGCATCCAACTTCGTTACTTACGGCCCGTAAATCGGCTGACGGGATGTAGTGGTCAACAAAAACTGGCCACCGCTTTAGAGTTTTTCCAGTATCGGTTTTCCGATTCATTTGGTGGCAACCCACCGTTATATTCGTGCGGCCTGAGCGCGTTGTAATACCCAACGATATAGTCCGTTATTTCATGGGCAGCATCGCTGAAGTTCATGTAACCCGTCACCGGTATCCACTCGTTTTTCAGACTCCTGAAGAAGCGCTCCATCGGGCTGTTATCCCAGCAATTTCCTCGTCGACTCAGACTCTGTTTGATCTGGTAACGCCACAGTAACTGCCGGAACTGCCTGCTTGTATAGTGGCTGCCCTGATCGCTGTGGAACATTACCCCGGCTGGTTTACTGCGGATTTCCCAGGCCATTTTCAGCGCTTTGATGGTCAGTCTGCTGTCCGGAGAGAACGACATTGCCCAACCTACCGGTTTCCTTGCAAACAGGTCGAGAACAACGGCAAGGTATGCCCAACGTTTCCCCGTCCAGATGTACGTCACGTCGCCGCACCATACCTGATTTGGCTCTGTCACTGCGAACTGCCGCCCAAGGTGATTCGGGATAGTGACATGTTCACGACCACCTCGTTTATAACGGTGCGCAGGCTGCTGGCAACTGACCAGTCCCAGTTCTTTCATGAGCCTGCCGGCAAGCCAGCGCCCCATTCTGAAGCCTCTCAGGGTTGCCATTGTGGCGATGCTTCTTGCCCCGGCAGAACCATGGCTGATGTTATGCAACTCAAGTACCTGACTGCGTAATACAGCCCGTCTGCCGTCTGGTTTTTCAGGACGGTTTTTCCAGTATCTGTAGCTGCTGCGATGAACCCCGAACACATGGCAGAGTGTGACCACAGGATAATGCGCTCTGAGTTTCCCGATTATCGAGAACTGTTCAGGGAGTCTGACATCAAGAGCGCGGTTGTAGCCTTTTTTAATATTTCATTCTCCATTTCAATGCGTTGTAGCTTTTTCCTCAGCTCACGTATTTCGATTTGTTCTGGTGTTATCGGAGAGGCTTTTGGTGTTTTGCCCTGACGCTCATCACGCAGTTGTTTGACCCATCTTGTCATTGTGGAAAGGCCGATATCCATAGCTTTGGCGGCATCTGCCACCGTGTAGTTCTGGTCAACAACCAGTTGAGCGGATTCGCGTTTAAACTCTGCGCTGAAATTTCTTTTTTTCATTGGAGCACCTGTGTTGTTCTGAGGTGAGCATATCACCTCTGTTCAGGTGGCCAAATTCAGTGTGCCACTACAATCATCATGCCTTCAGCCACCACTACAAGGGAAGACCCATTTTTATTCATGCTGTTTACCTCTTTCTCAGGGAGTTTAGTCTCCAGGATTTCCGGGGCGGTTCATATTATCCACGACCCCTTGCCAATAATTCACCGATAAATGGGACCAGCCGCCGATTGAATTCTCTGCATTTTATATACTCAGGCGTACTGTCCCTAGTCAGACGCACATAGATATCATCGCTGTGTTTACGTATATCCTCCTGAGTTAATGACTGCCACCCTTTCCCGATAGCGATCCGGTTAGCGACATTTAGGATCGACTGTTCATCTGGTAAATCACTACGGTTACATCTCATTTTCAGATACCGTGTCGCAGAGACAATCGACGCCATTTGTTCCAGTTGTTCGCTCGGAGGAACAGTGGCCTGCTTATGGATGGAGGGTGACTGATGACAACCAGAGATAGTCACTAAGACTAGTAATGACGCGATACAATTCAGTTTTTTCAAAATATTACCCATCATTTTTTACTAGGTATCGTTTAACCTGATACCGGTTTACAACAGTTCTTTTATCCGCTGAGCCGTTTTTATTACTAGCCCCGGTAACCGAACGCTACATCAACAAAAAATGGCACACTCCGCTCAAAGCGAGCCACGGCCCAAAAGGCAGCGGGCGGGTAAAGTCCGTAGCTGTTACAATACGCAACAGTACTGTTACGATTAACCCACTGACTGAGGCAAACAAAAGTATTGAGGGTAATGCCTGCCAACCCATCCATGCTCCCAATGCCGCAGCTAGCTTAAAATCACCGTAACCTAACCCTTCCCTCCCGGTAGCGAAACGAAAAAGCCAGTACAGTCCCCACAGACAGAGATACCCAGATACCGCCCCCACTACCGCCTCCTCTAAGGTGACAACGCCTCTCTGTAAACTGAATAACAGGCCAAGCCAGAGCAATGGCAACGTCAGCACATCCGGCAGCAGCGCCGTATGGCAGTCAATAACCGCCAGAACCAACAGCATGGAAATAAAAAGCCAGGCAGCCGCTAATGTCAGCCCTGGTGGAAACCTGCTCGCGGCCAGAATGAATAACACTGAGTTCGTTATTTCGACTAGCGGGTAGTAAACGGGAATACGCTCGCCACAACAGCGTGATTTCCCCTTCAGAAATAGGTAGCTTAACAGGGGAATGTTATCCCTGATGCCGAGCGGATGAAAACAGCAGGGACAATGAGACTGCGGTATCATCAGGTTAAAGGCCGGCCCGGACTCAGGCACAGAATGTGCCAATAGCGTCAGCGCTTCACGCCGCCACCGCCTCTCCAACATTATCGGCAGACGATGAATCACGACGTTAAGAAAACTGCCGGTAACGCCCCCCAGCCCTCCGGTGCAGATGAGCCACAACAAGGGATAATCAACCGCAAATTCCGGCAAACTACTCACACATCCTCCTTTATAAGTCCAATTTTTACATCAAGCATTAATCTGTAAATTACGACATCAGCGACTAAGCGAAGCGTCCTTGTTTACGTCATCTTGGGACAAACCCAGCCGATTAACCGTTACCTGTCCGGGTGGGTTGCCCTGCGCGGCCACATCAAATACCATGGTACGAATACGGTGCCGACGCTCCAGTTGCGTAAGCCACTGCATCAGCGCATTAAATTCAACCGGGGCTAAGGTGACGGCCAGACGCTCCCCTTGAGGCTGCAACCGGGTGACCGATACACCGTATGCGGCTGAAGTACGTGTCACGGCCGCAGATAAACCTAACGGCTCCCCCTGTTCAGGCATACTTGCCTCCCGTCTCTTTATGTTGGGTACCTGTTGTTTCATCCACTCCACTGTGTTTTTTTCACGGGTAACTACAGTCCGCCACTTATCCTCTCGTATCAGCCAGGGCTGCCAGAGGACGTAATAGACAAAAACAACAACCAGTAAGGCAACACATCCGATAAGCAGCCTGCGCTCACGGGGGCTAACATACTGCAAACGTTTTTTAAGCTCGTTCATTGTTCACTCTCAGGATCAGACGACTTTCTACCCCCTGCGGCTGCTGTCGTATCTCACCAGGCTGGATGAGGTATTTTTCTCCGGCGATCTGCTGAAAGTGTTCCAGCGCCTGAAAAGAAGCCGCCTGCAAATCAATTTTCAGTGTCTGGCTGCTGCTGTCCCAGGCGAGTGCCTGTAAGCGTATCGTTGAGGTTTCTGACAGCAGTTGCTGAAGCTGGCGCATCACGCTCCCGAGTTCCGGTATATTGTTACCCGTCGACTGTTGCAGATGTCTCAGCATCTGCCGGCGGGGATCCTTCACCGCCTTTTCACTCGGAAACAGCTGCTGATAGACACGTACGCTCTCATACCGCCAGAATTGAGCCTGCTGCCAGAGCCGATAATGTGCCAGCCCCGCGTTGCTCCCGGCCAGAAAAACACAGGCCAGCAGAGCCCCTGCGACATACCTCCATGGGCGAAATCGTGCATACCATGTTCCCTGGCGGGCAAATTCTCCCTGCCGCAGATCTGCGCCATCATACCCGTCACCTTCGGCCACCAACTGCAGCAGATCGCGTCCGGGCTGATTTCGCCACTCAGTGGTCTTCGGACCCGGGCACGGTACTGGCGGCACGGAGTAGGACTCAATCACCGGCGGCGCAGTAAGAGACAAGAAATGTGTCAGCCACGATAACTCTACCGTCATCCCGGCGTAACGATCCCGGCGAAACAGCCACTGCCCGGCAAGCTTTACGGCACTCCATCCTTCAGTTGCCAACGGCAGCATCAGTACGTCAGGCAGCAACCTCACCTCCCGAACCCCAAGTTGTCCACAGTACGCTAACCAGCGATGCATAACCGCTTTTTCGACCACCGCCACATCACACCTGTCACCCGACTGATGAAGAATGGCGAAGTGCAGCTGCTCAATGTCTGTCGCCAACTGCTCTTCCAGAAGAAAGGGCAGCACCTGCAAACGCTGACGCCACGTGCGGTGTGGCAGCGTGACCTGATGGAAGGCAATTCTGCCTGACGGAACCAGCACCCAGGCGGGATAACGGGACAGCAAACCGACTAACTGCGGATCCGTTTCTCCGACTGCCACACTGCCGGCTCCTGTCTCCTCTGGCGCAATCAGCCTCCACAATAAAGGCTCCGAGTCATCCTCCGGCAGTCGCAGAAAAAGCCGACCAGCCTCGACATGTTTGTTATTTTTTTTCAGGGAACCTCCCTCATCGTTAATCCATACTGTCGCTGAATGATCCGGAAACGCTCCTCCCTCCACTGCATTAAAGTCTGCTGACTGAACAGGTGTTCCCCGGAGCGCACATGTAACCGAACCAGAAAATAGTTGCTGCTGACGGCCAATACCGGCATGGCCGCACTGGTGTCAATGTCCTTAAGCGGTGGCGCGTCAAGAAACGCCGCCACGCTCTCCCAACCAGTACGGGGTCGCCGCTGCAGTAATTCCGTCACCGGAAGACTGTCCGGTTTCGTCAGAAAGAGCGCCGCCAGCAGCGGCGCCTGTGAATCCAGCAGAGTATTCACATTCACAGACAGATCTGACGTAGGCAGTACACAAACATACGGCAAAAGTTTGCGGTAAAGCCTGGCATCTATTCCCCGGATAAGGCGTAACTCACTGACGTCCTGCATCGGCTGGTTGGCTGCCAGATAGGGAGGTTCCATCCCCATATACACCTCGTCTTCAGCACCGCCCCTTACCGGCTTATCATCACGATCGATCCAGTCACGTAGGGCTGCCGTCACTTGCCGGGCCTGTAAAAGCTCTACCTGCAAGTTGATTAATAGCTGCTGAAAAATTCTGGCGGCATAAGGTATACTGGTCAGATCCACCACTCCATAATTAATAGCATTAAGATTAAAACAGGCCTGCGCATCCACGATCTGCCCCCGCACATCTCCCCCTCTGGTCTCAAACTGTCGTTCTGACTGCGCCCAATTTTGTGCCAGATGCGTTTTCCGGGGCGACTCCTGCCTGCTCCTCTGTAAGATTTGTTTTGCTATCGTCTCTGCCGTATAGCCATCCCACTTTGCCTGCAGCTGATCCAACTGCGCTACTGTACGCAAAAATGTCCGACCGTTGCGCTCCGCAATCACCGCCGCTATCGTTACCATTAACGACAGGATCAGCAATACCACCAGAAGCGCCACGCCCTGTTCCCGCAATTTCATTCAGCGGTCTCCTTGCTCACAAGAAACAGACGGGGCAGTTCAGCAAAATCATCCATAACCAGCGTCACTTCAACAGCCTGCGGCAGGATGCCGGTACTGTCCCAGCGCGCCTGCCAATCACCGTTAACAAAAAAACGCAGACGAAATGCGTGAACGCCGTCCAGCATCACCCTGACATCCGGAGAAACACCGGAAGGGTGATCGACATGAAAGTAGCTCAGGCGTTCTAACTTTTGCTGTCGCAACCGATAACCTACCCACTGTAACTCCGGGCGCGGCAGCATCCCGGCGGGATTCAGCCAGCTGTTTCGCGTAAAAGAAATCCCCCAGTCATCACTTTTTAGCAGATGAGGTGCAGCGAGCAGCAGGCCTTCATTCCCCCGGCTGTGCCTTGGGAGCATCTGCGTAAGATCTCGCTCCATCTGGCTGATCCCTCTCTGCAGCTCAGCCAGACGCTGTACTTTATCCCGGGACAGCTCGTGCGCCCGTATTCCACCCTGCAGCACCTGAAATGCGCTGATGCTCAACGCTGCAAAAACAGCCAGTGCCAACAGCATTTCCAGTAGCGTAAAACCTTTTACCCGTTGCTGACTCATTCACGAACCACACTGCTACGCAAGGAAACCAAGGCGGACGTCTCCTCTTTAGTGCGCCGTACCTCTACCTCTAAGGAGCGCGGCTGCGGCACGTCGCTGTCCGGCCCGCCCCAGCGTAAATACCATTCGGTGCCAGCGAAGCTGATCGTCTTCTCGCCCCAGCCATTTTCCGGCCAAGTTTTCTCGAGTTGCAATTGCACCATCTGGTTATCGGCCAACCAGCCTGCCAGCACCTTCTCTTCCATCCGTCCGATCCCCGCAGCCTGCTGGGTCGAGGCCTGCATCAGCGCCATTCCTGCCAGCGCAAACACAACCAGAGCTACTATGACTTCCAGTAATGTCATTCCTTCTTGCCCCTTCACAATGAGACCTCACCTTCAAAAAGAGTCATCAAACCGTTCTCATCAACCTGCAGCCCGACAACGGCCTCCTCTCCGACCTGCCTGAAAAGAAGTCTGAACGGCGTTACCTCACCTCCGGGAAGCAGCAAAATATCGGGTTCAGCCCCGTCATCATGCTCAGACATCCACTGCAAACCTCTGAGATACTGCAGCTCAAGACGCACATCATCCGGAAGTTTGCCCCCCATGGCTGCACGTCGCGGTTGCCAAGTTTGCCAGACATACCCCTGCCAAATATCCCCTCCCTCAGCTAATGTCGGGGGGATTTCCGCTGTTCCGCGCTGCAGAACCTTAAATTTCCATCCGTCAAACCGAACCTGAATCCCCATCAGCAAGCCGTCCTGCTGGCTTCTATCCAAGGCATAATCCAGCTGCGCCTGCAGACGCTCCCGCTGTTGTTGCAGATGATTCTGAGCAGAGTCAGGAAATGACATTAGTACCAGCCCTGCAGTGATGCCCATCAACAAAAGGATCAGCATCATCTCCAGTATTGTGAAACCGCGCTGACTCATGGCTGCGCGTTACCGAGCGTCCAGTTACCAATATCATCTTCAGTGTTTGGCACACCATCCGGGCCAGGAGAAAAGATATCAATGTCGCTGTACTGACCAGGATTTAACAGCTGATAATCCCCCCCCCAAGGATCCTGGGGCAAACGGCGGATATAACCATCCTGCCGGTAGTTACGGGGTTCAGGTTGCACGGTGGGTTTACTGACCAGTGCCCGCAGTCCCTGCTCCGTTGTCGGATACCGGTTATTATCTAACCGGTACATATCGAGCGTGCTTTCCAGCGCAACCAAGTCGCTCATCACTTTCTGCCGATCGGCCTTATCCTTATTTCCCATCAGATTCGGGACCACCAGACTGGCCAAAACTCCCAAGATCACAATTACCACCATTATTTCCAGCAAGGTAAAACCACGCTGATGCTGTTTTCGCATGTTTTTCTCCGTTGACTGTTAAAGAAGGATTCACATATTCATCATGTTGTTGAGCTGCAGGAGCGGCTGCAGAATTGCCAGAACAATAAACAAAACGACCCCGGCCATACCCACCACCAACAGCGGTTCAAACAATCCCAGCGCCAGTTGCATCTGTGTGCTGAACTCACGATCCTGATTGTCGGCGGCCCGTTCCAACATGCTGTCGAGTTCGCCACTATTTTCACCGCTGGCAATCATGTGCCGCATCATAGGCGGAAACAGCGAAGTCTGCTCCAGTGCCTGATGCAGGCTGACCCCTTCCCTAACCAACTCGGCCGCGGTAGCTAACTGATGACGGGCCCAGTCATTACTCAGTACGTCACCACTGATGTGCATCGCCTGGAGCAGCGGTACCGCACTGGCATTAAGAATGCTCAGCGTGCGGGCATAACGTGCGGTATTCAGACCGCGCGATATGCGCCCCACGACCGGCAGCCGCAACAGCAGATGATGAAAAGCCAGACGCTGGGAGGGCTGATGTAATATCATGCGCCCCGCTATCCCGCCCAGCGCTGCGGCCAGTAACAGCCACGGGCCCCAAGTCTGGCTCACCTCAGCAGCCCCCATCAGTACGCGGGTAGATAAGGGAAGGGTCTGTTTCATATGAATAAACTGCTCAACCACTTTCGGCACAACCGCAGTAAGCAGAATGGCAATAACCCCAACCGCCACCAACGTCAGAACACAAGGATAGAGCAATGCCTGGAGTAGACGGTTTCGCATGATCTGGCGCTGCTCGGTATAGTCAGCCAGACGACTGAGCACCACGTCCAAACGACCGGATGTTTCCCCCGCCGCCACCATCGCACAATAAAGACGCTCAAACGTACCTGGAAACATGCCCATCGCCGCGGCCAAGGAATGTCCCTCGAGAACCTTGGTGCGCACGGCAGCGATTAAGTTCCGCTGACGCGGTTTTTCACTCTGCCTCAACAACGCATCCAGCGCCTCTTCAAGCGGCAGAGATGCGGCCACTAGTGTGGCTAACTGCCGTGTCAGTAACGCGAGTTCGGCGCTGCTCCCCCCGCGCGGACGAAACCTCAGGATACTCCGCAGTGAGTGCTTGTGATGGACCTGTTTCTCATCCAACCTGACTGGAATAAGCGCCTGCTCACGCAGCAACTGACGGGCATGTCGGGCCGAATCCGCCTCCAGAATGCCACTGCGTTTTCTACCGTGAATATCTGATGCCTGATAATGAAACAACGCCATATCATTCCTCTTCCTGCAATCTGCTTTCAGTAACGCGAACCACCTCCTCCCAACTGGTCTCACCGGCTAGTACCTTTTGTCGCCCGTCGCCACGCAGCGTCAGATAGCGACTCCCTGCCAAGCGGGTAATACCCAGCTCCCCCTCCCCCTGATAGATTGCCGTCCGAATGCGATCGTCAATCAGCAACAGCTCGTGGATCCCGGTGCGCCCGTGATAGCCCGTGAAACTGCAGTGCTGACACCCGGCAGGCTGCCAGATCGTGGTTTCAGGGGGAATGTCCATGTCCATCGCTAACTCAGTACTGACCTGACAGGGCTGACGACAGCGCGGACACAACGTGCGAACCAGTCGCTGGGCCAGAACAGCCAGTAATGAGGTGGAAAGCAGAAAAGGAGGGATGCCCATATCCTGCAGACGCGACAGCGCGCCTGCTGCACTATTCGTATGTAACGTTGACAGCACCAAATGCCCTGTCAGCGAGGCCTGCACAGCAATCTGGGCTGTTTCACCGTCACGGATCTCCCCCACAAGCACCACGTCCGGATCCTGACGTAAAATAGCGCGCAGACTCCGGGCAAAGGTCATGTCCACCTTCGGGTTGACCTGGGTCTGACTGATACCGTCCAGTTCATATTCAACAGGATCCTCGACCGTCATAATGTTGCGGTCTCGGGGATTCAGCAGGCTTAACGCGGCATAAAGCGTCGTGCTTTTACCCGACCCTGTAGGCCCGGTCACCAAAATAATGCCGTGAGGACGGCGGATCAGTGCATCAATGTGTCGCTGATTCTGCTGCGACATGCCGAGTGCAGCAAGATCGAGACTAACGCTATTTTTGTCTAGTAAACGCAGCACGATGCGTTCACCATGATTTGAAGGCAACGTTGAAACACGCACATCCACCGCCCGACCACCGATACGCAGTACCATGCGGCCATCTTGGGGAACGCGTTTTTCGGCAATATCCAACCGGGCCATGACTTTAATGCGTGAAATCAGTAACGAAGCCAGATTCCTATGTAAACGGAGGATCTCCCGCAGAACGCCATCAATGCGAAAGCGAACCTGCAGATGGCGTTCGTAAGTTTCAATATGAATATCTGAGGCTTTCTCTTTAATTGCCTCTGTCAGCATTGCGTTAATCAGGCGGATAATTGGCGCATCGTCATTCGCATCCAGTAAGTCCTCACGGTCAGGCAACTCCCCTGCGACGGTATAAAAATCCATTTCATTACCAATCTCAGCCATCATTTGTCGCGCTTCATCAGAATCACGTTGATAGCTGCTCACCAGCTGTTTTTCAAACGCTTCCGCCGACACTGTTGTGACATTCAGAGGACCTTCAGCCACCCTGCGCACCTCCAACAGGGCACTGGCAGGTGTGTCCTCCATGCAGAACACTCGATTCCCCTCCTGTTCACGCAGCAACAAAATTCTCTGCGTACGGGAAAAGGAAAAAGGCAGAAGGGGACGTGATTCACTGACATTCTGTACTACTCTGCTCATTACATCTCCTGCGCATAAAACGCAGCAATCGCCGCTTTCACCTTCCGGAAAGCCGTATCGTCTTGATCGGGGGACAGCCTGAGCTGTTCCTCATTCAGCGTCAGCGCCGTTGTTTCTTTGCCACGCGACTGCACCTGTTCCTGATTAAACGACTGGTATTTTTCGGCCGAAGCATGACGAAATCCGTCGCGCTCACGAATAATAGTTGGCCGAATGAACAGCATCAGATTACGCTTAGCTGTCTGTTCGCTTTTTGCGCGAAAAAGATGCCCCAGTACCGGGATATCCCCCAGCAGTGGCACTTTACTCTCACTCCCCCTGATCGACTTATCCAGTAATCCTCCGACCACCACCGTTTCGCCATTCCCGACCAGCATGGCATTGGTCACTGTTCGGGTGTTGAAGGTTGCTCCCAAGTCAGTAGTGGTGGCTACTGCAGTGTCCGCCACACCGGACACCTCCTGTTCTATCTCCAGTAACACGGAATCACCCTCGTTGATCTGGGGTTTTACCCTGAGTTTGATCCCCACCGTTTTGCGCTCGACCGTGTTAAAAATATTGTCCCCAGAGGTTGTCTGTGAGCCCGAAAGTACCGGGACCTCCTGACCAACATTGAAAGTGGCCTCCATATTGTCCAGCGTGACAATACTGGGGGTCGCCAAGATATCATTCTTGCTACTTGTGGAGAGCGCCGTCAACAGCATCGCCCAGTTTCCCTGATAAAACCCCGCTGCAATTCCGTTAAACATGCTCAGGGCATTGCTCTGATCGCTGTCTAAGATTTCGTTCTGACGAGTCTGAACCATCGTGGTAATAGGTAAACCGGTACTAGTGAACTGCGCCACACCGGCATGTTTATTCACCCACTGGATCCCAAGGTTCAGCCCGTCAGCATCCTGTATTTCAGCAATGATGGCCTCCACCAGGACCTGAGGACGACGAATATCCAACTGCGAAATCACATTTTCAAGGTCGCGGATGACGTCAGGGGCCCCCGTCAGGATCAGGGCATTGGTTTGTTCGTGGGATTTAATCGTCACTCCTTTGCGCAAGGCTTCCGTTGACGGACTCTTTTTAGAGTCGTTTTCAATACTGCTGCTGATACCTGTCAGGACTTCCACTAAATCCTTCGCCTTCGCATATTTCAGGTAAATCACCTTAGTATTACCCTGAACATCCTCCTGACGATCCAGTTGCTTAATTATGGAGATGATACGCTGTTGGGAGATTGGCTCTCCGCTGACGAGCACTGAGTTTGTCCTCTCGTCTGCAACCAGTTTCGCCGTCATCCAAGCAGGTATAGCTGTCTTATCTGTTTCTTTAGTCAGTTCCGTAACAAGTCTGGCTACGTCTGTTGCGGACGCGTAGGTGAGCGGGACCGTGGCAACGCTGCGATTACCCACCTTATCCACACGTTCAACAATCTCCATCAACCGTTTCATCACTGCAGCACGTCCGGTCATCAACAAAACATTAGAAGGTTCATAATGCACCACGCTTCCTGCGCCAGCATTATCATTGAGCTGACGCAGCAAAGGCGCCAGATCTCTGGCTGCCACGTTACTTACGGGGACCACCCGGGTAACAACCTCATCACCAGTCCCGGGACTGACATCACTAGCTACCGGCACCGCCGACGTTTTGGCATCTTTTGAGCGCACTACTTTCAGTATACCGTTGTGCATATCGACCACAGCAAAACCATAAACGTCCAGCACACTGAGAAAGAACTGATAATATTGTTCCTCGTTCAGCATATCGTAGCTGCGTACAGTGATGGTTCCCTGCACGTCAGGATTAATTATTACCGTTTTGTGTAAATTTTTACTGACAGTATTTATGAACTCCTGAATATCCGTATCTTTAAAGTTGGCCGAAAATTCAGCCCCCCACCCTGGAATGGCCCCCAAAATTACTGTAGTGAACACAAGTACCGGCAAACGCCCATTCAACCATTTCCTGAACAATCAGTTTTCTCCTACAGCAATAAATGCATCATATAACTGACCATCACGCTCGACGGTTATTTTTATTTCTTTAAGTTCTGGCAATTGCTTCATTATCTGCTGCGCCTGTCTGGTATCACGCAATTCTGAACCATTAACCGATACGGCCAGATCGTTATCATGCAACCCAGCATTATAAAATAACGAACTGTGCTTACCCGGAATCAAGCGATAACCGCTTAATGTATTATTAACCGTAACGGCTGAAAAGCTCATAATATCAAAAACACTTTCTACCCGAAAATTATCTTGGGTTATCACGTCTCCAACTGTTAAATTATTATTGTCATATGCATTCTTTTTTTCGGTATTATCATATCGCAGAGGCAGTGATACAGTTTTTCCCTGATAGTTAATAACAATATGATCGCTAAAAATAGCACTAATCGTAGCATCGTAGCTGGGTACTTTTTCGCCGACGCTCAGACTGAACTGTCTGTTATTATGTGCAAATATGGCAACGGAATGCTCTGCAACCGAACTATAAAGTATACCTCTCACGTCAAGATCCTCCCCTGAAAGCAGATCATCTGACAGGGAAGGCATTGTTTCCTGCGCTCTCCCCTCCGATGATAGTGGGGATGCCCTGCCGAATAACGTAAAAACAAAACGTTCTTCAGTTTGATCACCAGTTACCGCTGTTTCCGGCGCGCTAACACGGGATAAGCCGGGCACCGATGCTGCCTGAGTCAGCCAGAAATGATGGATAACCGACACCAGCTGATATCCGGCAATAAGTAAAATTACGCACAATAGCCGGTTTGGCGTCAGCATTTTAAGTACGATATCTTTTATAAATAAGCCCCGGTCACCCCGGAATGATAGAAAGAACAACATAATAAAACGCTGGACGCTACTTTATGTTTTGATTAACGGGACGAATGTGTTACTAATGCGGCCGAAGTGGCCGCACCGTCTCAGGATTATTTATATACAACCCTCATTGACCTAGGTTTACTGAAGTCCAAATACTGTCCGTTCCAGGCTTTAACTTTTTTCATATCAGCTGGGTTCACATTACCTACAAACTCACCAATCCTGTTATAGGACAGGTTATCCCAGTCAGAAAGCAGCACTTTCGCTTTAGCCCCGCTGTCGACATAGACTTCCTGCCCAACAATCCAGTCAGGAAGGCTATATCCTGACCGTTGACCAACCGGCAAACAGTAACGTTTACCTGAATTCACGGACACGATGCATCCCTCGTTTTCTTTTGCTGGAAGTGCCTGCCCATTTACAGTATAGGTAAGTCCTTCTGGCGCAGGTGTGAGCGATTTGGTATCCAGTATCTTGTTATTGCAAACCAATGTGGCCTGTGTGGGCTGACTTTCTGTTGGCACGTTAATATGGAACTTATTCATTACAGTGTTGTTAGCCCGGTGATTAGCCAGTCTGAATCGCAACTGCCCTTCTTTCGTATCCACCTGCAGCTGGCAGTCGTTATCGGATAGATTCTGACTATCATCGGAATAAGTGAAGCCATAGGCACCATACATCGCAGGATAGATGTAGCTTGACAGCGTGCCTTCCGGATCGTAATACCCCACCAGGGTCGTCACAGGAACACCAAACTGCTCTGGCTTACGCGCTTCACGAGTATCAACCACATCACGTTCTTTCCAGAACTGACCATCGGAAACAAAGCTCTTTTTATACCCCTGGGAAACGACCTTTTCGTCACCATTTATAAACAGATAACTATTATAACCGGCCTCATGGTTGATGGTCAGGATACTGCCTCTATTATCTGCGGAGGCTGTAGGGATATAGATGTTTCTTGTCCAGTTACCGTTCCACATATGCACTTTGACGACAGCGTACTCTGCCATCAGCTCAGCCATTTTGCTTTCACTTAGCTCATTGACTGAAGCCGTAATCTGCTCCGCACGGTCAATGGTGTGTTCATACGGTTCCATTTCCTGCGTATCTGCATTCCACTTGCTGAAGCCGGTGGAGGAACGGCTATCGAACACAGCTTTATTTTCAAAAAAACGCTGGATGATAGCCGATGAATTCGGAGTATACATTGTGAAACGGTTTGCAGCAGAGAAAGGGCTGCCTCCCGCCATGGCGTCAAAACCAAATTTGTGTCCATCAAACGGTTCTTGACACTGATTATTCAGACAACTCTTTTCATTTGTTTGAGACGGATAAAAGTTAGGAATAAACCGTTTTTTATCACCATCCCATCCCCAAGTTGAGTTGTTATTTTCTGCACTACGATGTACAGAACCCTTGAAACCATCTACATAATGACCAAGACCATAATTATGACCAACTTCATGACTGAACTCATTCCCCAATGTGGAATCTAAAGTAACAATTCCCCCACCTCCGGAGCCACCATGAACCTGGATGCCATTAGCATAATTACCGCGGCTATTATGTGCCGCTAATTGCGCAACTACATATGGATGACTATTCTCCCCTAAGCCTGCGGTACTATTTAAACCATAGTTAGCATTATCAATGCCATGCGAAACCAATTCTTTACCTATTCTTTGACGCATTGTACCACTATGCCACCCACCATTTCCTGGATCCATATCTGTCAATAACTCTCCGGTTGGTAACATAACTTCCTTTAGGTGTAGAGGCGCATAATTATTAACAATCATACGACTTACAGGAATGGTCTGGAAATATTCCCTATGTGCTTCTTTGTCTTTGGCAAAATCAAAGCGATCCCGGGGAGTGGTCAACATCCCGATATCAATTGTATGCAACAACAGCTCACCCGGTGCTCCAATCTTGATATCATTTAGGCGACCGCTCAGATTGCCCTGTTTAATCACCAAGTTTAAACCAGGCACGATCCAGTGCGCAGGCAGTTCAGCACTCCAAATATGCTGAGCATAAGTGATTCGATTATTCTCCAGTTCACCGGAGCGGAACCACTGACCATTTACATATTTGAACAGAAGAGTGTTACCCACCGAGAGTGTGACTTTTCGATCACCATAAAAAACCGTTGAACTATAGCCTGCAGACGAAACAAAGCGAACCATCTTACCTTCAAGGTCGGGTCCCTGCGGCAGATAAATGTCTCTTACCCAACGACCATTTGCAGTATGGATCTCCACCAGTGCATTATTTGTTAGATGGCTATGAATAGAACTCCCGCTGGCATCACTGAGTTTGTTTACTTCAGCCACCGTATTAATGATCTTTTTCGTTCCATTATGAGGTGTGAAATCGATACCACCTTCCGGAACACCATCCAGATGGTAGATTGTATCCGGTAGTGATGAAGGAGGATAAAGGGTTAACGTACCGAGAATTTTATTATTATCATCGCGGGCTTCCACCTGAACAGGTGTTTTATCATCAGCTTTCACCGGACGGACAAGCAGCAGACTTTTCCGCAGGCTGGTCAGATGTGGTTGACTATCCCCTTCTTTAGGATGGGCGGGTAAAATCTGGCTTTGTGCAAATTTCACCTCTGCGGCCAACGAACCCTGCAGATCATTTATAGGCTGGGAGGTATTGAAATAAATGGCTGAATTATTATCAGCAGCTGTTGCAGAAAATACCCCAATCGCCAGAGGGGCAAGGATCGTACATGACAGATACTTTAATTTCATCGGTGTTCTCCATCTCTCATTCATTTTAGTGTTCATGCAGCCGGATATAACAGTATTTCTATATTTTATTTTTTCAGGAGCGACTTATTCACTAGTCGTTGGTTATTTTTATAACATATTTACACCTGTTTCGTAAATATATCCTGACCAAAGAATTAACTCTTATAACGTCCTTTAACTTATTTTATTATTATATTTTGCAAAAAAAGCAAGCTAACTATCCTTTTGATAAGCAAGCACAAAACACGACAATTAATATGTTTATAACGTTTAACACATCAAACAATTGCATTATGATACATTCTTTTGTGTGATAATGAATCAACAACAAATATTTAATATACAAAACAAAACTCAATAAAAAATAAAAACCAAAAAAAATAAAGGTATTCTTAGCCACTATATCCAGATTGAATCGCCACGGGTTTAACGTAAGCGTACAGCGAGGGCCGTATTGACGGGGATGTGTTATTCAGCTGGCAGTG
>ERZ779880.1024-NODE-1024-length-28448-cov-3.505477_pt1 | contig 28448 bp, 25 predicted proteins | sample MGYA00511555_ERZ779880 | MGnify/ENA primary metagenome ERZ779880 (study PRJEB29588, sample SAMEA2145815) | human gut metagenome | biome: human gut; feature: human-associated habitat; material: faeces | place: Denmark | collected 2008/2010 ... | reverse complement strand
CCATGAGACGCAAAGCTTTTCTACTGAATTACGGAAAACAAAAAAAGTGCCAACGAACACTTGACACAAACACCTGCCACGCTAAAGTTGATTTTTTCCTCCAAAATGAGTATACTTACGTTATAAACTTGAGAAACCATATCTCAAACCAAGGAGGATGCCAAATGAAAATCAAGAGGATTGCGCACCGCGGTTTCAGTTCAGAGGCGCCGGAAAACACGCAGGCGTCATTTGCAATGGCGGTAGAAGGGGATTTTTATGGCGTGGAATGTGATATTTGGAAATCAAAAGATGGCGTTTACGTCGTCAGCCACGATGGCCATTTGCGCAGGATGTGCGGAATTGACCGCTGGATTCCCCAGATGACTTTTGAGGAAATAATCAGCTATCCGGTGACGGCGGGGAAAAAGAGAGATGAGCATCCCCTGCAGCATTTGATTTCTTTTTCACAGTATTTGGCCATTATGGCGCGGAGCGAAACGATTCACCCGATTGTGGAACTGAAGATGGATTATACAACTGTAGAACTAAGAGAAATCGTTGATTTGGTGAAACGAAAAGGACTTCTTGAGCGAACGGTTTTTATCAGTATGCACCTTTTGGCACTGTTGCGTTTGAAAGATATCGGAATCCCGGCATCAAGGCTTCAGTACGTTTATGGAGCGGTTGGCGGCAACAAGTGGACGAAAGTTTCGGATGAGCTGATTGCATGGCTTGCTGAAAATGAGATTTCACTCGATTCGCGTTACACGCTCGTTTCCAAAGAGGATGTGGAAAAACTTCATAAGGCGGGGCTTTTTGTCAATGTCTGGACGGTAAATAAAGAGGAAGAAATGAAGCGTCTCTTGGATGAAGTTGGTGTGGATATGGTAACGACAGAATACTATTTTGAATGATTGGAGGGTGATTATGAGTTTATTAAAACAGTTGAAATGGAATTTGATTTTGCTCGCAGTAATTTTTATTGCACTGGGTATTGTCTTGATTCTCTGGCCGGGGGCAACGATGAAAACGATTTGCTATCTGCTGGCGGCGATGCTTTTGGCAATAGGAGTGGTTTCCCTTATTAATTATCTTCGGAAAGACATCAGTGGAATTATTTACCGCTATGACCTTGTCGTGGGATTGTGTGCAATCCTTGGCGGAATTCTCGTGATTGTGAAAGTGGACAAACTGACAGATTTGATTCCGGCGGTGCTTGGCTTTCTGGTAACGATGAGCGGTATTATGAAAATGCAGAATTCGGTTGATATGCTTCGCCTCGGGCATGGTACATGGCACGTGGCGTTTGCGATGGCAATTGTAAATATTGTTGCCGGGATTGTGCTTTTGATGAATCCATTTGAGGCAGCGCAGATTTTGATTATGTGTCTCGGAATTGCACTGGTCTACAGCGGTATCACGGACTTATATGTGACGATTTCGATATCCAGACGATTGAGTCAGTTAAAGACGGAAATCGTTGTGGCGGAGGACGATTCGGAAGAATAAAGAAATGAAAAATGGAGGGAATTATGGCGCAGTATCATTCATTATCAAAGGAATTGCAGGAGCGGATTTTAGAGGACAGGGAGAAACATAAGAAAAATCCGTATGCATTTCCGGATGAGAAAATCGTGAGACGACGCATGGACCACGATAAGGCGAATTTGTGGCGTCCGGCGTTTGTGCGGGATGTGGAGAAAATTATGCATGTGCCGTATTACAACCGTTATTCGGATAAGACGCAGGTATTTTCCTTTTACCAGAATGATGACATTTCAAGGCGTGCCCTGCACGTTCAGCTCGTGTCGCGCATCGCAAGAAATATCGGCAGTGTGTTGGGACTCAATGAAAGTTTGATTGAAGCCATTTCTCTGGGACATGATATCGGTCATACGCCGTTTGGCCATGCCGGCGAGCGGATACTGAGCAGTCTGTATCAGGAGCATACCGGCCGTTATTTTAATCATAATGTACATAGCGTCCGCGTGCTGGACGATATGGTAAACTGGAATATCAGTTTGCAGACCTTAGACGGAATCCTCTGTCACAATGGCGAATTGGAGTTAAAAGAATACCGTCCCTGCGAGATGTCTACCTTTGTAGAATACGATAAAAAGGTGGAAGCATGCTATGTCGATGAGAAGGCAATCGGCGAGTTGATTCCGTGCACGTTAGAGGGCTGTGTGATGCGTATCTGCGATATTATTGCCTATCTTGGCAAAGACAGACAGGACGCAATGCGCCTGAATTTGTTAAAAGAATCACCATTTACCGCTGGGGCGATTGGCACCACAAACGGTGAAATCATCAATAATTTCAGTGTCAATATTATCGAAAACAGTTATGGCAAAGATTATTTGAAAATGGATGAGGAATATTTTGACGCTTTGCGGCAGGCGAAAAAAGAAAATTATGAAATGATTTATAACAATAAGTCGCTCAACGATTTATATGAAAATGAAATCCGTCCAATGTTTGGTGAATTGTATGAGGAGCTTTTGCGCCAGGCAGAAAGCGGAGATAAATCTTCTGTTTTTTACCGTCATCACATGGCATACATGGAGAAAAATAATTTTTATGTCAAATCCCATGTCAGAAAGCCGTATGCCGAGCAGGAGAAAAATCAGCTTGTCGTCGATTATCTTGCCAGCATGACGGACGATTATTTTATCGCACTTTACCATTATTTGTTCCCAAAAGGAAAGCACGATGTCAAATTTGTCGGGTATTTTGATTTGTAGGAGTTTTCATTGACCCAATAGGATGTTTCGTGATAAAATGTGTTAGATACTAGGGGTAAAAGGTACAAAAGGCGTTCGTGCCCGCACGAAAAGGCTTTTACACAATATTATTAGAATCAAATGAAGAAGGAGGAAACTAATTTTGAATAAGGAATTAGTCATCGTATTGGACTTTGGCGGTCAGTACAATCAGTTAGTTGCGCGCAGAGTTCGTGAATGCAATGTATATTGTGAAATTTATTCGTATAAAACGGATTTAGCAAAAATAAAGGAAATGAATCCAAAGGGCATTATTTTGACCGGCGGACCAAACAGCTGCTATGAGGATGGTGCTCCTTCTTATGATAAAGCATTATTTGAAATGGGTATTCCGGTACTCGGCCTTTGCTACGGTGCTCAGTTGATGATGCACGTGCTTGGTGGAACGGTGGAGAAAGCACCGGTTCGTGAGTACGGAAAAACCGACGTTCATGTAAATACCAATTCAGCATTGTTTACGGATGTCAGCGAAGACACCGTATGCTGGATGAGCCATTTTGATTATATTTCTAAGGTGGCACCGGGATTTGATATCTGTGCACATACGGCAGATTGTCCGGTGGCAGCCGCTGAAAATCCATCAGAAAAATTGTACGCCATTCAGTTCCATCCGGAAGTGCTTCACACCAAAGAGGGAACGAAAATGCTTTCCAACTTTGTTTACAATGTATGTCATTGTTCTGGTGACTGGCGCATGGATTCGTTTGTTGAGCATCAGATTAAGGCAATCCGTGAGAAAGTCGGCAATGGCCGCGTGCTCTGCGCTCTTTCCGGCGGTGTTGACAGTTCGGTTGCAGCCGTGCTTCTTTCCAGAGCCATCGGCGACCAGCTCACCTGCGTCTTTGTAGACCAGGGACTTCTCCGTAAAAATGAAGGCGATGAAGTAGAAGCGGTATTCGGTCCGGACGGTGACTATGATTTGAATTTCATCCGTGTCAATGCGCAGGATCGTTTTTATGAAAAATTAGCCGGTGTCGAAGAACCGGAGAAAAAGAGAAAAATTATCGGCGAAGAATTTATTCGCGTTTTTGAACAGGAAGCAAAAAAAGTAGGAGCCGTTGATTTCCTCGTACAGGGAACCATTTACCCGGATGTTGTTGAAAGTGGCTTAGGCGGTGAATCCGCTGTCATCAAGAGCCACCACAACGTCGGAGGTCTCCCGGATTACGTTGATTTCAAAGAAATTATCGAGCCTCTCCGTGACCTTTTCAAAGATGAGGTCCGCAAGGTCGGTCTCGAACTCGGCATTCCGGAATACCTTGTATTCCGTCAGCCATTCCCGGGTCCTGGACTTGGAATCCGTATCATCGGCGAAGTAACCGCTGAAAAAGTCCGCATCGTGCAGGACGCAGACGCAATTTACCGTGAAGAAATTGCAAAAGCAGGTCTTGACCGCGACATCAACCAGTATTTCGCCGCCCTCACAAACATGCGCAGCGTTGGCGTTATGGGCGATGAGAGAACGTACGATTATGCCGTTGCGCTTCGTGCTGTGAAGACCATTGATTTCATGACTGCAGAAAGTGCAGATATTCCGTTTGAGGTGCTGCAGACCGTAATGACGAGAATCATAAATGAGGTTAAGGGAGTCAACCGGGTATTCTATGATTTGACTAGTAAGCCGCCTGGAACGATTGAGTTTGAATAAGTTGTAAGCAGTGCAGTCGCAACCCGCTATCATGAAGACGTAAACTGAATTTATGGGTGCAATTTCAGTAGTAAAGTGTTTATATTGGAGAGGAGAAAAATGATATTTGTAAGTGGAATTCACGGGGTGGGAAAAACCTATTTTTGCAATATGATGAGAGAACAATTGGGAATTAGGGCATATTCGGCAAGTAAATTAATTACAGAACAAAGTAAACAAGCGATGGCATCCGATAAACATGTTACGGATATTGACAAAAATCAGATGTTTCTTCGAAAAGCAATCAATGAGTTACGTATGAAACAAGAGGAATTTATTTTAGACGGCCATTTTTGTTTATTGAATAAAGATGGGGGGATTTCGAGAATATCACCAGACATATTTACCTTTTTAGATCCAGATGTAATTGTTCTGTTAATGGAAAAACCGTCGATTATTGCAGAACGTAGATTTCAAAGAGATGGGATATCTATAAATGAAAATAGTTTATATACTTTTCAAGAGGAGGAAAAGAAGTATGCTGAAGAGATTGCTACAACTTTAAATATACAACTAATTGTTTCGGCGGGAAGTGATGATTTGATGAACCTTATAGGAAAAATAGTAGAGGAGAAAAGGTGAGATGGCAGGAAGATTTTTTTTGAGAAAATTTGCAGATATAAACTTAGAGGATGAGTTTTTTGATACGTTAAAGGCTGATTATCCTGGTAATGCAAATAGTACTGGATTTATTGAGTGGTTTAATAAGAAAGCAAACAATGGTTCTACGGCATTGATATTTGAAGATGATATTGGAATTGGTGCTTTTGTAGTTATAAAAAAGGAACAAGAGTGTATTGAGTTAAAAAGTGATGTTTTGCCAGATTTAAAAAGGATAAAAATAAGTACGTTTAGAATTGCGGAAAGATACAGGAGACAACGAATTGGGGAAGGAGCGATAGGTTTAATTTTATGGAAATGGCAGCAATCAGATTGTGATGAAATTTATGTGACAGTGTTTGATAAGCATAGAACGCTTATTACACAGTTTGAGAGATTTGGTTTTGCTAGTGTTGGGAAAAATCGTAATGGTGAGAATGTTTTGGTGAAAAATCGTAAAAAGATAGATTTTAGCAATGCCTATAGCTCATTTCCGTTCATAAAAACGGGTTTTGATTTTGCAGGCTATGTAATCGTAGAAGATCAATATCATGATACTATGTTTGCCTATTCAGAGCTTGCCAATAAGATGATGTTACAAACTGAGATTGGTAGTAGTGTGAGTAATGGACTTTGTAAAATATATGTGGGCAAGGCCCCACAAATAAACTATAAAATCGGTGAACCTGTCTTGATATATCGTAAGTATACACAGGGCACTGGTAAAAAATTTAGGTCATGCATTACATCATATTGCGTTATTACAGATTTAATTCAAGCCAAAAGTAATAATCAGTTTTTAATGTCTTTTGAGAAATTAAAACAGAGAATAGGAAATAAATCTGTCTTTGATGAGAAAGAATTGTTAAGACAGTATAATGAATATCGTAATGTTGTTGTCATGGAGATGTTGTATTTTGGGTATTTTGGCGCAGGCAATAATGTAAATATGGATTGGCTGGATAAAAATGGATGCTGGGCAATACAAAATCAATATCCCACAGATGTCCGATTGAGTGAGAATCAATTTAAAAAAATACTAATGGAGGGTAATGTTAATGTGTCAGATGTTATTATCAATTAATCCAGAATACGTTGAGAGTATATTAAATGGAACAAAACTTTACGAATATAGGAAATTTAAATGTCGAGATGATGTTGATAAGATTATTATTTATGCAACAACCCCATGGAAACAGGTTGTGGGAGAAGCTGAGATTGAGTACATAATAGAGGATGATGTGCTAAGTGTTTGGCGGCAGACCAAGGAGCATTCAGGTATAACTTATAATTTTTTTAGAAAATATTATAAGGGAAAGAAAAAAGCTTTTGCGTACCGGTTAACAAATGTTAAAACTTATGAAGAGCCGTTAGCATTGCAAACGTTTGGAATTTCGAGTGCCCCTCAGTCATATCGATATTTGTACGTTTGATTTATGCTTTAGTCATAAAAAGTGTTTGCAAATTAGTTTTTATAGGGCGGTTACATATTGTGGTGATTAGGAGGATGGTAGAATGGATATAATGGATATGTGGGAATAATGTTATATCAAAAATTAATGATATTTTCTGTTACATTAAAAATAGGAAAATTGTAATGGCTGAATGTTTGCTGTAAAACCACAAAAGAAGAATAAAAAGAGAGTGTATCAATGTAGTATATTTGTTTGAACAAGGAGAAAATATGCATTATAGAATTGTTTGTTCAACAGAAGATGTGGTAAGATACATTACAGATGATACTATAATAACAGAAAGTAATGATATATATGAGCAAGATGATTTTATTGTGTTTGTTAATGAACAGATAAAAGTAATTTGTTTCCTTAATGTTAACATGAAAAACATATTTTGTTCTGCCAATAATAAAAAATCAATTATTGGAATTAAATTGATTGTGGAAGATAATATAGCGAAACTACAAGTTAATGATCTGATAGATCGATATACAATCGGAGGTAAAAAGATGACTGAAGAAAAATTAACAGAAATTAATGTTGCTGCACTGCCCGATGAAGAGCAAATGTATTCGGATGATGATTTATATAACATTAATTCATGGGGGGCAGATTTGTCTTTTCGCGAAATAATTAGTATGTATGAGGAAGATGAATTGTTAAAACCTGAGTTACAGAGAAAATATGTATGGACTAAAATGGAGGCTAGCAGATTTATTGATTCTATTCTATTGGGTTTGCCAGTTCCAAGTGTATTTTTTGCGAAAGAGCCAGATGAGACAATGCTTATCATTGATGGATTTCAAAGAATAATGACCGTCTTTGACTACGTCAAAGGAATTTTTAGCGGTGATGGAAAAGTTTTTAAATTATCAAATACTGAGAATATAAATTCTCGATGGAGAGGGAAAGCCTTTGCTGAATTGGAGGTTGAAGAAAAACGTAGAATTAGAAATACAACAATTCATGCAATTATTTTTGAACAGAAATATCCTCGAAATGATACAGGAATGTTTCAGATTTTTGAGCGTATTAATACAGGAGGAAGAACATTAAAGGCACAGGAAATAAGAAACTGTGTTTATCAAGGAAAATGTAATGATTTACTCTTTAAATTAAATAAAAATCAAGATTGGAGAGAGATACTGGGAACTCAAGACGAGGACTCAAGAATGGCAGATTTAGAGTTGATTTTACGTTTTTTTGCAATGTCAGAATTAGTTAATAGACCAGAGGCCAATAATAAGCAGATTAATTTGGCTAAATATTTGAATGGTTATATGGGGGATAAAACAAAAGTAAGTAATGCAGAAATAGCTAAGATGGAAGAAAAATTTATAAATATGATTAAAACGTGTAAAAATGTATTTGGAGGTAACGCCTTCAAAAACTTGAAAAGTGATTTTGAAGGTTTTACAAATAAAATTAATCCGGCATTATTTGATGCAATATCAGTTGCGACAGCCTATGTAATAGAAAGGAAAGTACTTGATGAGAAGATAAATTATTTGGAAAGATATGTTCAGCTTTTGAAAAAAGAAGAGTTTAAAGAGCTTATCAGTCGTCGTACAACAAATGTTTCTAATATAATGGCAAGGATAAACATGGCATCCTTAAAAATATATGGAGTAGAATATGAAAAATGATTATGTTGATTTGCTGGAAAATACAGATAGAGAATTGCAAGAAATTCGAAAGTGGATAAACGCAGATAGAAACAGATTTGATTCTAAAACAAAATACTTGATTGCATATAGTGTGATAAAAGCTAGTGGTAGTATTGAAGTTGTTTTTAAGCAAATTATATACGATTATTTAACTAGGGAAGTTGGAGAAAAAACGGCTACATATATTGAAAAGATGATTCTTGATAGTTCATGCAATCCGAGTGTTGGTAATATGAGTAATTTGCTGCAAAACATTTCATCTGAATGGAGAGATAGATTTGATGAACAAGTCAAAAAAAGTGGGAAAAAAGCAGAGATTAATTCATTGGTTCAGTTGAGAAATGGATTTGCTCATGGAGACATTATAACGGTATCTATAAATACAGTCATTAGTTATTTTGATGCGGCAAAAGATATATTGAATATATTGGATGCCGTGGTGAGTTGAACAGAAGTGAGATTGGAGAGACATATATGGGAAATCGTTATCTAGATGTATTAGAACGAATAGCAAATGCACTGGAGCAACAGAATGGGATACCAGTATGGGAAATATTAATTAATATAATCCCTTGGATAGGGGTTATAATACCAATAATTGTATTGTTTATAGAGCGTGGGGAAACTAAACGACCATATGTTGAAGTGTCATTTGAACTTGTGCGGAGTACATTGGCATGCTTAGTAATAAGAAATGTAGGTAGGGTTCCAGTAGAGTTAAAGTCTATGACTTTTAATGATTGTTTTATACAACAGTTATCACCTGAGAAAAAAGAGATATTAAACAATAAAAATAAAATGAATGTCACAATATTTCCGAATAGATATTGGGTTCTCTCTTTAGATAAAAATGTATCTGATGTTATTAAGTTTGAAAATACAAAATTAGAGGTAACATATACTTATTCAAAAATTAGAAAAAAGAAAGAGTATAGTGATTTTACAGAAATAGATTTTAAAGAATATAAATCTTTTTTAGTATATTTATCAGAAATAGATGAATTAAAAAACATGGTAGAAAAAAAACTTAATGATATTACTACTTTATGTGATAATATAAATAAGCAAATGAAGGCATAAGGAATATAAGTCTATTTATTTTGGAACTAATATTTGGTACCTAAGTTTTTGAAAACATAAAATAATTGTGATAAAAGGTGAAATAATCGCCATTAATAGTTCTAGAAATCAAGCTTTCACAGGGATAATAAGTTTCTCTGCGGGGAATTTGAATAGGTGGAAAATTGCGTGAAGCCTTGTGAAGTGGGATTTTCTGGTTTTGATGTAAGCAGAATGTAAGTAAAATTGGATTGTCCGACAATAAATAGATTTGAGAGAAACAAAAAACTTGCACCACTGGTACGTTTTTTTGTTGACTCATCACTTCTTTATTGCGTTCAATATCTTTACTCGTTCCGGGGGAGGATGATTTTTCTTAAGCAGACTTATATATTCAAATAATTCCTTGCGTGTCATATCATCTAATACAAATAAGTGTGTGATAAGAGGGTGATGCTTTTTTTGTCAAACTATGTCAGGTTTTATTTTGTTTGTTTTTGTTTTATTGCAATTAAATGATAAGAAGTGTACAATATCTCTGAAGGATTATTCAAGGTGATGTGGTACCGCTAATTGTAATTACTATTTGACAAAGGGGCTAAAGAATATGGAAGGGTATGAAGAATTAAAACTGATTTTAGAAAATGCAAAAGGTGAAAGAGAGATGGCACATTATTTAAAAGACAATTTGAAATTAATTAAATATTCTTTAAATACATGGTCATGGAATTGTGTCATTTGCAAACCAGAATTCAAGCTAGGAACAAAATTTATTGCAGATTATGTTATTGTAAATGCAAATTCAGGGTGTTGGAATTGTGTTTTAATAGAGATGCAAAGTCATAAAGATAGAATTTTTTTGAATGATGGAACGGCATCAAGGGGACTAAGAGAGGCACAGAAACAATTGCAAGAGTGGAGGATGTGGATTGAATCTCATGATATGGAAATGAGAGAGTGTTTGGCAGATGTAGTTAAGGGAGAGCCTGCACAGTGTAGTAATGCGGAAAGGCATACTAAAGCAGAAACAGAATTAAGGGATAATAAGACTGTAATTCATTTTTATTATAAGGTTCTCATAGGTAGAAGAAGTTTTTTGAATCATGAAAGTAATCAAAGAAGAAATTATTTTGGAAATATAGAAATTGTTACTTTTGATAGACTATTGGATTATCAAAAAAAAATAGATGAAAAATGGAAGTTGAAATAATGCTATAGGAGGAGACTATGAATATATTAGTGATTGGAAATGGATTTGATTTAGCACATGGATTACCTACAACATATACTAATTTTTTGGAATTTATAGAAGCTTTTACTGGTATTATTGATAATCCGCATATAATGTCATGTGGTTATCTGCAAAATACAGAAAAAACAATATATAAATATTTGGATAGGCTTATTTTTAAAGACGTGAGAATAAAAAAGGAATTTGAGAAACTTATTCGGCCTAATATGTGGATAGAGTATTTTTTAAATAATTCTGACTATATAATGGAAAATTGGATTGATTTTGAAAGCGAAATCAGTAAGGTGATAAAGTCCTTAGATGATGACATGAGTGCTCAAAAGAGCAAAATAGGAGATCAAGTGAAAAGTCTTTCAAATGGCTATTTGGCGGAGTATTATGAGAAAAATACTCTTGTTGGACAGTCTATAGATACGGTTATTAAAGGGGACAAACAAGAATCAATAACATTTAGAAAAATAAGAGATGAATTATTAGAAGATTTAAATAGACTTATCCGAGCTTTAGAGATTTATTTATCATATTATGTTGAGAAAGAAGAAGTCGGTACCTTAGTCCCAGATATAGAAAAAATTTTTTTCGATAAGGTTCTGAGTTTTAATTATACAAATACATATGAAAAATTATATGATGTTAATAAACTAGTTGAATATGATTACATACATGGGCAAAGTAATATAAAAAACGATATTGAAGGCAATAATATGGTTTTAGGAATAGATGAGTATTTTGATGAAAATAAAAGAAATCAATGTACAGATTTTGTTGCGTTTAAGAAATTTTATCAGCGAATATATAAACAAACAAGTGCTGTGTATAAAGATTGGATTGATGATATTCGGTCAAGAAAAATTATTCAGAACAGACAATTCGCTGGCTTTGACGAAAATGGTTCAAAAATAATAAGAAGTGTGATGGAATCGCATCATAATTTGTTTATTTTTGGTCATTCGTTAGATGTTACAGATAAGGATATTCTTAGAGAATTAATTCTTAATGATAATGTTTATACAACAATTTTTTATCTTAATAAAAATGTTATGGGGCAGCAAATAACTAATTTAGTGAAAATAATTGGTTCGGATGAACTAATAAGAAGAACGGCTGGTAGAAATAAAACTATAGAATTTAGGTTACAAAAAAAATGATGTCACTTTAATCAAGTGGATTGGAATATTTTTTTAGAGGAATTGTTCATGTTGGTGATTTTAAGTCGAGAATTCGTATGTGCTAATAATGTTTAGAAGCGTTGGTTTTGAATTCCAGATTCCTACGATTATTGTAATGTTGAAAGCAGACGGATAGTTTGAACCGAAATTGGCGAAAAAGGCGAGAGTAAATCTGGCGGGATTTGGTTTAATAAGTGATTCTGGTTTGACTTTATTTGTGAGTGGGATAATGAATTGGAATATACAGAAAGGGAATGGTGTTATGTCAATATTGTCAACAAGAGAATGGGCAACATTAATATGGGAATGTATTTTCTTACTATATGTATTGTATCATAAGGAAATAAGAAAAAGTTTTTGGAATATAGTAGTAAGATTTCAGAATGAAATATGCAGACAGAAAGAGCAAGCTGATAGTGCGAGAAAACAACAGACTGATTTAGATGGCATAGGAATACCAGAGATTCATAATTCGCCTGATGTGAATGTGGCAAGAGTTGGCAAAAGTATAACTGATGTAACAGATAAAAGTGAATTTGTGGAAACTAGAGAAACTGAACCTGTGGACAAAGTTGGCTGGATTGTCAGGAAAATATCAGAGCTTAGTGGTTATGAGAATGTCAGTGATTCTGTTAAGGCTGATATATTTGGATTTGATATTGCTGATGTAAGTGGAAGTATAAGACTGTTCTCGAATGTAATGAAAAGGCTGGAGATAAAGCTGGCTGGAGATGAGCTTTATGAGGAGTTCCAGAGGATTTATGATGTGAGCGTTGGTAGAGATACTAATACAGAAAAAGCAAAAGACAAGATATGGGATATGCGGAGATAAAATATTGCGAGATGTATGTAGGTACATCTCGCAATTGGGGGGTGTCAAGTAAAGTGTGTAAGTTTTTTGAATTTTTATTGGGAAATTATTGATTTTCTTTTTCAATAAATTTTTTATAGTGTATTTGCATGTATGCCTTCATTCGCTCATTCATAGAAATTCTAGCGGATTTAGAAAGATTTAAGGCATTTCGCTGATCATCGTCAATTGATGCTGAAATGCATATATTTCCTGTATTAGGTTCAAAAGAGATTAAGTGTCTGTCAAACAGGGCATCGTGATTAGCACATAATAGCAAACCATTGTTTGCATCTATACGTTCTTCTTTGGAGGATTCAGCCCATTCTTTAATATGACTTGCACGTAATACAGATGTAGTGGAAATATCGCAAAGATTACAGTGATGACGTTCAAGAAGTAACAGTCTGCGGAAAGAGCCTTGCGAAACACGGTTTTTTACAATCTTTTCGACATCTGTACCAGCACATGGGTTATTATTTAGTGTACGTTGCAAAGTCATGGCTTCAACATCATCGTAACTTACATCATTTGAAATAATATTGTACTGGATCTGATGTGCTAATACTGGGTTATATGAAGGATTCATTACTACATAGTTTACATTATGGGAACCATGAGTGTCTGTAATAGAGTACAGATTGTTACACAATTCGCATGGAATGAGAATAGCAACATATCTCAGATAATCATATCTTAGCATAACAAGAGCGTCATCCTGGAATGCAAATCTCTGAAGCTGGGTAAAAGCCTCTTCAGAATCTGGAATGTTAATTTGTACCTGGTCACCAGTATGACCATATTTTTTATATGCAGAACTGTGAAGAGCAAAATTGGAATCTGCTAAGTATTGTGGCAGATTGATATTGGATCGTACATAGTAAGTGTTTCCGTTTGAATCTGTCATGTTAGAGGGGTGGTCGATTTCGTGAAGGTACCTGAAATTGTTATCGTATATATCAATATCAATGCTTTGTACGGATGTTGTTGCATTATTAAGTTCTTCAAAGAAAAATAACATGCCTTGTTTACCAGTGACATCAATATGTGTCTGGTTTACCGTTGAAGAAGTATCCCCAGCATTAATTCTTCTCTTATCTTTTATAATATTCTGGTTTGAAAGTTTCTTTACCAATATTCCTTGAAAAGCATCTGGATTAAGTGATGTGTTAGGAATATGTATATAATTCAGAAACTGGTTTAATGTATCAATGATTTGTCTATACATGTAATTATATTCCCTTCTATAGATTTATATTTATTATATCAAGCAGAAAAGAAAGTGTATACATAAATTTTAATAAAATTATATTTACACCCTGATAAAAACATTATATAATATGTTTATTAAACGGAGGAGAATGCAATGACTAATAAAAAGAAAAGTAATTGTGGAAGACCGGCAGGTAGAATAAAAACTGCAAAAATAGAAATATCAATTGAACCGGCAGTAAAAGATGAATTTATGACATTATTGCGTAATGAAGGGAAAACTGCCTCTGTGGAAATTGGATTGTGGATCAGAGATTACATAAAAAATAATAAGCTTGAGGAGGAAAAGTAAATGAAAGTAGTTTCATTCTTCAGTGGGCTTGGTGGACTTGATAAAGGATTTGTAGATACAGGCTATGATATAATATGGGCAAATGATTTTGATAAATATGCTGTACAGACATATAAGGCTAATTTTGGAGAACATATTGTTCTTGGGGATATAAATGAAATTCCATTAGAGGAAATACCAGACTGCGATATTCTGATAGGAGGGTTTCCGTGCCAGCCGTTTAGTATGATGGGGCAGCAAAAAGGGTTTGAAGATACGAGAGGAACATTATTTTTCAGAATAGCAGAGATTGTGGATGATAAAATTAAAAAAGGAAAGAAACCAAAAGCAATTATTCTTGAAAATGTACGATCCTTACGAACCCATAATAATGGAGAAACATATAAAGAAATATACAGGATATTACATGATGTGCTTGGATATAATGTGTTCTGTGACATATTAAATTCAGCTGATTATGGAGTGCCTCAGACACGAAACAGGACATATATTGTATGTTTTGATAATCAGAATGCAAGATTTGAATTTCCAGAAAAGAAAAAACTTAATAAAACATTACAGAATTTACTGGAAACAGAAGTTGATGACAAATATTTCCTGTCAGATAGAATATTGCCTACAATATTATCAGATGGTACTGGTGGATATAAGGCAAAATCGGAAATAGATCTGAAGATTGCAAGACCTTTGTGTGCAACTATGGCGAAGATGCACAGAGCCTGTCAGGATAACTATGTAACCCAGAATGGAAGAGTAAGAAGACTTACTCCGCGTGAGTGTGCAAGATTGCAGGGGTTTCAGGATTCATTTATAATCCCGGTATCTGACAGTCAGGCATATAAACAGTTTGGAAATGCAGTTACAGTCAATGTATCAAGAGCTGTTGCCCAATCGGTAAAGACAACATTAATAAATCTTGGAGAGTGGAAAGACTGATATGGAATACAAAAATGATAAAGGTGAATTTATTTCTTTTATAAAGGCTGGATTGGACGATAAGGAGAATAATCATATGGGTGTTTGCCTAAAAAGAGTTACAAAGCCTGTAACAGAGAAGTTCCTTAATGACAGGGCAGATTTATATAAGACTGATGTGAATAATGATTCGGAACTTATGAAAGCCTTTAGAAAGCTGGCTTTTATATGCAATGAAAAAGAACAGGAATGTAATAAGTGTCCAGTAAGTAAATATTGTAATACATATATTGAAAATGCCAGAAGAAATGTAAGTGATGATTCGTTAAAGATGATAGATCTGTTTTGTGGGGCAGGTGGATTATCATTAGGCTTTACACAGGAAGGATTTGTGACAAGTCTGGCAAATGATATACAGGATTGTTGTGTAGACACATATGCACACAATCATCCAGAGACACCAAGGAATCATATAGTGTTAGGTGATATAAAAGATGTGGTAAAAAATCTTGATGAGCTACTGGCAGGCAGGAACGTTGATATTGTTGTTGGTGGACCACCATGTCAGGGATTTAGTATGGCTAACAGACAGAGATTGATAGATGATCCTAGAAATCATCTGTATAAGAGTTATGTTGAAGTTGTAAAAAAAGTACACCCTAAATTTTTTGTTATGGAAAATGTTAAGGGAATGTTATCTGTAGCTGAACAGGTAAAAGAAGATTTTCGTGCTATCGGATATTCGGTAGAATGCCATATATTGAATGCCAAGAATTTTGGGGTTCCACAGAACAGGGAAAGACTTATATATATAGGAAATTGCCTGGGAGTAGATAACGAACAAATTTTTAATGAAATATTTGCACTAAGTGAAAATATACCAGAACATAATCTTGGAGACGCGCTATTTGCACTTAGGGAACTGGAGGCTTCAAGAGTAAAAAATTCTACAGAAAGTGGTTCAATAGAGAGCGGATACAAAATAGAAAAAAATAATATTACAGACACCAATGATTATATTTCATATATTAATCAGGACAGAGTGGTTAATGTAGTATCAAATCATAAAGCGAGATACAACAATGACCGTGATATTGAAATTTATGGCCGCATGGAGCCGGGAGACCGCTCTGATGATCCAAAGATTGCAGATATTATGCCATATGCGAGAAGAAATGGTATTTTTAAAGATAAATATTTTAAACTTGAAAATGACAAGGTTTGTAAAACAATAACAGCACATATGAAATTCGATTGTAATATGTATATTCATCCAACACAGGCAAGAGGACTCACACCAAGGGAAGCAGCAAGGGTACAGTCTTATCCTGATGATTATTTTTTCAGAGGTGCATATACGAAGACTTATATGCAGATAGGAAATTCTGTTCCTCCACTTCTGGGAAGAGCGATAGCACATGTGATAAAAATCCATATGAAAGGTGGTAATGACTGATGGAGTTTACAGAGGCAATAGAGATAATAAAGAACATAGTTCCAGAGAGTTCAGCAAATGAATATGATGGAATAATGGTAAAAAGACTGGAACCATCTAATACATTAGATGAAGGAAGGACAACTAAACAGACACATATAGCAATATCGGGAGAACAGATGAATATGTTTCCTTATCTTATGGCTGATGGCTATTTTAAGTGTGATTATAATGACAGGGATGAGCAGTTAAAAAAATATTTTATAACACAGATACCTCTTTATATTTACAAGGATAATGTCCTGTATCTTGCGGATGGTGAAGAGAGTGGTATCAGCTTTGGTGATGAAAAAAGCAGATGTGTGCGTGCAAGTATAGTGAGAAGCAGAAGAAAAGAGCAGGCAGACCAGGTACAGCTATCGTTGACTACAATAGATGATCCGGCATTTGTCAGCTTCAGAAGATTATTGCATACAGGAGATTATCTGGTGATTCTTAAGCATAAAGAAAAGTTGGTTTATGATTGTATAGGCATTAAAGCCAATGATGAAACTCGTGGAGAGTATAATATTTCAGCACTTAATAATAAGTTTTATAAGCTGCCGACAAATACAAAAGTGGATATAAAGGAACTTATTGAAATTAAAAATGTAGAAATAGAAAACAAGAAATTCACAGTTGATGAATTGGGGACTATTCTTAAAGAAATGTATGGTAATGCGGAAGATAAGATGCAGGTAGCATCTATACATATTTTTGGAATAAAATATGGCAGAAATATAATTGAAAATGAATTCAAGGCACCAGATATCATCAAAGCAGCAGGATTGAATGAATCATACTCCACAGAATTACAGAAGGCTTTGAATATATACAGGTGTCTCAATAAAAATACATACGGAATCTCTATTTCTGGCTGTGATAATGCGCTGGAAGAAAATAAAGAGTCTGTTAAGCGTAAAATAGGAGAAAATATTCTTCTTTATGGTGTTCCAGGTGCTGGAAAAAGTCATGAAATAAAGACAAAATATTGCGATGATGAAAAACGCATGGAGAGAGTGGTTTTTCATCCAGATTATACATATTCAGATTTTGTGGGACAAATATTGCCGAGAGTGGAAAAGGATAAAGATGGTAGCGATAAGTTGAAATATGTATTTACTCCTGGACCATTTACTAAGTTGCTTAAGAAAGCACAAAATGATCCGGGTAAGGACTATTATCTTGTTATAGAAGAATTGAACAGAGGTAATGCTCCTGCAATATTTGGAGAAATATTCCAGCTTCTGGACAGAAAAGATGAAGAGGAATATCCAGCTGAAGAGGTTGGTGAGAGTGAATATGGAATTTCAAATTATGAGGTTGCAAAGGAAGTCTACGGAGATGAAAAACATCAGGTAAGAATACCATCAAATATGTTTATTTTGGCAACGATGAATACAGCGGATCAGAATGTATTTACATTGGACACTGCTTTTCAGCGTAGGTGGAATATGAGACAGATAGAGAATAATTTTGATAAGTCTGAACATTCAAAAGATATAATTGCGGGTACAAAAGTAAGCTGGGGAGCATTTGCTACAGTAATCAATGATATGGTCATTGATATCAATGTTGATATGGCAAGCTCTGAGGATAAGCGGCTTGGAACATATTTTGCCAAAAAGAAAGAGCTGGAGGCAGGCAGATTTTCTGAAAAGGTACTTAAATATTTATGGGATGATGCCTTTAAAATGGACAAGACAGCTATATTTAATGAAAATTGTAAGTCTCTTGAAGATGTGGTTATTACATATGAGACTGCAACATCAGATAAACTGGCAGCAGTATTGAGAATGAGCGTTTATGAAAAAATGCTTTCAAAAATGCAACAAAAGAATACAGATAATAATGAAAACTAGGTGGTGATTTTTTGAGGAAAGTTGATATTCGGAGTAAATGCAGAGTGAATTCTAATCGTGAAATGGATACATTTGTAGGATTAAGATGTAATGATGGAGACATAAGTATCAATTTTCCGCTTGGATATCATATATCTGAAGATGACAATGAGCTTCGCAAGGATATAATGCTCTTGCTTACAACACTTTCAGCTAACACAGAACGAAAAGAGTCAGAAATTCTTAAGCAAGGTAATGCTTTTGATGAAGTAGAATTTCCATTGCAGTCATATATGTATCTTATTAAGGACTTTTTTGTACGAGGTTATTATAAGGAGCAGGAAGTTTTATATAAAGTTGCCAAATCGGGGAAGATCAATTGGAACAGGACAATAAAAACCCAGAAACCATATGTACAGGATATGGATGTGTTTTATCTTGATTTTGTTACAAAGAAGAATAGTGTAAAAGAGAACGAACTGATTACATTAATACATGAGTATTGTGTATATGAAAGCTTTGAACGAATAGGCTGGCTCTATACGGAAATGATGCCGAAGAAACCAGCAATTGTTAAACAGGAAAGATTATTCCGTTCTGTTCTTAAAGATAAGATTGTCAATACATTTAATGATAAAAACAGGATGCTATTCCGGCATATGCTTGCAATTATCGATTTTGAAGGAGATAAAGATTCTGATAAAAATTACAGATATGGAACATATCGTTTTGAATATATATGGGAGAAAATGATTGATAAGGTATTTGGCATTGAAAACAAAGCAGATTATTTTCCAAAAACAACATGGTATGTTAATGGAAGTAAATATGATAATGCTTCACTTGAACCAGATACGATTATGTTGTATGGAACAGATGTATATGTACTTGATGCAAAATATTATAAATATGGGGTAACAGGAAAGACCTGGGATCTGCCAGAATCTACATCAATAAACAAACAGATTACATATGGTGAGTATATAGCAAAAGAGGGGAAATTCAAGAAAAAGCATGGAGAAAATATGAAGGTATATAATGCTTTTCTTATGCCTTTTGATTCACTAAAAAGTAAGTATCTAGATAATACCAATATGCTTAAAGTGGGTGAAGCAGTAAGTAACTGGAAAGATAATACTGAAGAATATCAGAAAATTCAGGGTGTTCTTCTTGATGTAAAGACTCTTATGAGCATAAATGTCAGACAGGAAATGAAAGAGATAGAAAAACTGGCAAAGTTGATTGAAAACTGATTGTTGAGGTGATTTTGTGGCGGATGTTTTAACAAAAGAACAGCGGCATAAGAATATGAAAAATATTCATGGAAAGGATACCAAAATAGAAGTTATATTGAGAAAGACTTTATGGAGCAAAGGATAACGGTATCGTAAGAATTATAAAAAATTGCCAGGCAGCCCGGATATTGCACTGACAAAGTATAAGATTGCTATTTTCTGTGATGGAGAATTCTTTCATGGAAAAGATTGGGATACTTTAAAACAGAGACTGGAAAAGAGCAATAATAGTGAGTTCTGGAATAATAAAATTTCCCGTAACATAGAGCGGGATGATGAGATAAATAAGAAATTGGACTTTGAAGGCTGGACAGTAATCCGGTTCTGGGGAGAGGATATAAAGAAACATACGGATGAGTGTGTTAAGGTTGTGGAAGAGACAATTTTTGATAGTATGGAATTTGAAGAGTGATTATGAATTACTCTGCTAAATTTAATAAGAATGCTTTGTTATGAGGAGCGTTTACGACATGATGAGTTTAGGCAAATGGTAGAAGATATAATTCGAGTAGGTCTTACGCGATACGAAGATAAATTTATGAAAACGGATGAGATAGGGTCTCCATTTGTTTTGTATGAAAAGTATTCGAGAAGAGACGTGAGTTTGTTAATGAATTGCGGAAAAGATTTATCTTCGGTTATGTTTGGAATGAAACGAATTGTAGATGATGTTTTTATATTTGTTACATATCATAAAGAAAAATCAGATGATGAACGTAATTATGTGGATGGCAAACCGGATTACGCAGATGCATTTGAGGATAACATGATTTTTAGATGGGATTCTAAAATCGGAATGGGTATTGAAAGTAATTATATGAAAGAGGTGACAACAGCACCTAGAAAACATTTGCTGGTCAAGAAAAGCGATGCAGAATCAAATTTTTATTATATGGGTACATTTGATATTTTAGATGTTAAGGAAGACCAAAAAGAAGATAACAAAGGCATTTTAAAGAAAATCTGTAAAGTGGTTGTGAAAATGCATCACCCAGTAAGGGACGATTTGTTATGCTATTTACAGAGCACAATTAAGGAGAATTAGAATGAAAACAATAAGAGTAGTTGCAGCGGTTATTCAAAGAAAACAAAATGGCAGCAAACAAATTTTCGCAACGCAAAGAGGCTATGGTGAATTTGAAGGTGGATGGGAGTTCCCCGGCGGGAAAATTGAAGCCGGTGAAACTCCGCAGAAGGCATTGATTCGTGAGATAAAAGAAGAATTAGATGCAGATATTGTTGTGGGCGATTTGATTGACACGATTGAGTATGATTATCCGGATTTTCATTTATCAATGGACTGCTTTTGGTGTGAATTGCAGTCGGAGCATGTTGTATTAAATGAGCATGAGGACGCAAAGTGGCTTTCGAAGGCACAGTTGGATTCGGTTGATTGGTTACCGGCGGATGTAACCTTGGTGGATAAGATTGCAAAGGGGATGTGAGGATTAACATATAGGCCCTTTCCCATTGACAAAACCCTCAATTCATGTAAAGATGAGAGCAACCCTTTCTGAACGGCAAGGGCATAATGTAAAATTGGAGGACAGAAAATGAAAGTAGCAGCAGCTTATGAAAATGGAGAGGTTTTTCAGCACTTTGGTCATACAAAACAGTTCAAAGTGTATGAAATAGAGGATGGTAAAGTTGTGTCATCTGAAATTGTAGAAACAAATGGACAAGGCCACAGTGCTCTGGCAGATTTTTTGCATGAACAGGCGGTTTCTACTGTGATTTGCGGAGGCATTGGTGAGGGTGCGCAAGCGGCGCTCACAGAACAGGGAATTGAGCTGTTTGCCGGTGTCAGCGGACAGGCAGATGAGGCTGTAGAAAAATATATCAAAGGGGAACTTACTTCTACCGGTGCCAATTGTGATCATCATGGCGAGGAAGGTTCTTGCGGCGGACACGAAGATGGCGGATGTGGTTCTGCATGCGGAGGCGGTTGTGGTGGCTGTCACAGCAAACCACCTTTTGAGGGCAAGAATGTCGGAAAGACGATGAGGGTACATTACAAAGGTACATTTAATGATGGAACTCAGTTTGATTCTTCCTACGACCGTGGTGAGCCGCTGGAGTTCGTTTGCGGTGCGGGAATGATGATTTTAGGATTTGATAAAGCTGTGGCAAATATGGAAGTTGGACAGATTGCGGACGTTCATTTGGAACCATCGGAAGCGTATGGCGAAGCGGACCCGGATGCAATATTTACTGTGGAAGTTGATAAGATGCCAGGAGCGGAGGCGTTGGAGGCCGGACAGCAGGTATATCTTCAAAATATGTACGGACAGCCGTTCCCGGTAAAAGTTACAGCCAAAGATGAAAGCACGATAACATTTGATGCGAACCATGAGATGGCTGGCAAAGAGTTAAATTTCCAGATTGAAATTGTAGAGATTTTATAGGGAAAGTGAGGGCACTATGGAACTTGAAATAAGCGTAGAAGATTTGTTAAACAAAAGAAAAATTGAATCAGACCGCATAGAGTTTAAAGCAGGATGGAACCCGGATGACATCTATCATAGTGTTTGTGCATTTGCAAATGATTACAACAATGATGGTGGTGGATATATTGTTGTCGGTGTTGAAGAAAAAAACGGAGTAGCAGTACGTCCGGTAAAGGGAATTTCGGAATACATGTTGGACGAGATTCAAAAAGAAATGCTTAGCTACAACAATATGATTTCTCCACCATATTTTCCTAAAGCGATTCCGTTGGAAGTTGATGGAAAATGGATTCTTGTTATTGTGGTGAGAACGGGACAGCAGCGTCCTTACAAATCACCAGAACATGTTACCGGTAAAAAGGACAAGAAGTATAATTATTATATTCGTTATCTAACTAGTTCTGTTAAGGCAAATGCTGAGCAGGAAAGGGAATTGATTAACATGTCGGACCAGACTCCTTATGATTGCAGAGCGAATCATAAGGCTGCTTTTGATGACATTTCACCTGTCCTTTTGGAAGATCATTTGAGAAAAACAGGTAGTAAATTAGCAAAACAGGTTAAGGAACGGGGCGTAGAGGAAATATTAGAAGATATGCAGTTACTGGTAGGACCGCCGGAACTACGTTATATTCAAAATGTGGCAATCATGATGTTTTGTGAACATCCGGACCGGTTTTTCCCATACACCTATGTTCAGATGACGTCATTTCCGCAGGGGAGTGTAGAAAATCCAAGTGTAAGCGAGGATTTTCCTAATATTACAGGTTCCGTACCACAGATGATTCAGGCAACAATGGAACGATTTAGAAATCTTTTTATACGAGAAAAAGTAATCAAGGTTCCAAATCAGATGGAAGCTTTGCGGATTAAGAATTATCCGTATCAGGCAATTGAGGAGGCTGTGGTTAATGCTTTTTACCACAGAGATTATATGTCTTGTGAGCCTGTTACAATAGAGATAGAGCCGGATTGCATTAATATTATGAATTTCCCCGGAATCGACCGGTCCATTTCCGAAAAGACGATAGCAGAAGGTAAGAGATTTGTTTCAAGATACTATCGTAACAGAAGATTGGGAGAATTTTTGAAAGAATTGGATTTGTCAGAAGGTCATTCTTCTGGTGTTCCGACAATACAAGAAGAACTGGAAAAGAATGGTTCTCCACGAGCAGAATTTTTTACAGATGAAAACAGACGAGCTATGAGGATCAGGATTCCGATTCATCCGGCGTTTTTGGAAGAAAATAATGGGGTAATAGAAAATACTGAAAAAGCGACGAAAAAAATGACTAAAAAGATGAAACAATATTCTTTGATCTTAAATTTTATGGCAGATGGAGAATGGCATAAAACATCGGAAATTACTGAAATTCTTGGACTTAAAGACACGAGAACAAAGGAGTTATTAAAGGAATTGGTTTCATTGGATAAGCTTGTGGATAACGGAAAAACAAAAGGGAAGCAGTATAGATTAAAATAATTCGTCGCTGAAAAAGCGACGAAAAAAGCGACGAAAAAAGCGACGAATTATAGTCACAGCGACTGTGAATTTTAACCTTGTGCTATTTAGATATTAACACTAGAAAATTAAGAAATGAAGGGGAAGTTAATGAAGAAAACAAAAAGAAGACATGTAATAGTTGCCAATTTTATAAAGTTTTTTCGGAATTGTGTTTATGAGGTAAAGAACGCTGTTATGCGATGTGCAGATAAGTTGCAACTTAATGTCAATAATACACAAAATTATGGTTATGTTGATTTAGCTCCAACAGATGATGCGGATAACATATCTGAATACTTGAGGGCGTTGGAGTGGGCATTAAATGATAAAAACATTACCAACATAGCTCTTGCAGGGCCTTATGGGGCTGGCAAAAGCAGTATTATAGAGACATTTCTTAGAATTCATCCAAGTATTAAGTATATTAATGTTTCTCTTGCTATGTTTAGAAAGAATGACCAAGACACAATAGAGTTTAAAGGTACTGAAGACACGGCAAAGCCAGAAAGTAATCAAAATATGACAGGGGATACGGCAGGAGAGAATTTTGAAAAACAATTAGAGGAGGGTATTCTCAAGCAACTGTTTTATAAAGTTCATTATTCAAGAATTCCCCAGAGTAGATATCGAAAACTTCATAAAGTTTCATTAGGCATAAGCCTTATGCATGTGATGTTCACCTTAGTATTAATAATAGGACTGATGTTTTTTCTTGCACCAGGGAAACTAGAGGAGTTAAAAAATGCATATTTCAATATGATGTCTATATTGTTTGGAGAGAGAGAACTCTATTATGTGTTATTTACTGGTGTAATGGGAATGGTTATAATAGCAATTATGACTGTCCTGTTTAGATGGATAAATACAAAGTGGAGATCTATAGAGATTAATATTGCAGACAAGGCTGTTATAAAGGCAGATGAGAAAGATGAGGCATTATCTTTAAATAAAAATATGGATGAAATTTTGTATTTTTTTGAGGAAACAAATTATACGCTTATTGTCATTGAAGATCTTGATAGATTTGACACTCCGGAGGTTTATACAAAGCTTAGAGAGATAAATAAGGTAATTAATAGTTATGATGCTATTCAAAGGAAAATCGTATTTATTTATGCCTTAAAAGATGATATATTTCATAACGAGGATAGGACAAAATTATTTGATTTTATCATACCAGTTATACCTTATATTGATGCGACAAACTCAGGAGAATATTTAAAACTAAAATTAGAGGAATTAAAATCTACTGGGTTGGAGTTTGATATTTCGGATGACTATATTATGAATGTGTCACCCTTTCTTTCTGATATGAGAATACTTAATAATATCTGTAATGAATTTATTGTTTTCAAAAAGAATATAAAAGATAGTCAGGATCTTGATAAACTTCAAGATGTACAGATGCTTTCACTTATAATCTTTAAGAATATGTATCCTCGAGAATTTGCAAAATTACAAGAGTCGGAGGGGATGATAAAGGAAGCTTATCATGACAAAAGTAGTTTCGTAAAGGAAATGTCGGGTGATTTGGAGAAGAAGATAGAAATCGCAATGGGAGAAAAAGAAAAATCTGATGGTTTGGGGATGCTGGATGTCGAGGATATTAAGTTGGCTTTTATTCAGAAATTGGTTGGAGATAGAGGTGCGTTCACAAAAATTCAAGTGAATAATACAACCATTACAAAGAGTGAAATTTTAAAAGATGAATTTTCTCTATCACAAATGGGAACCGGATCAGCAAATGTTTTTTATATATCAGCTAACTATTCCTATGGTGGAGAACAATATGAAACTAAAAGGGATATAGAAAAGACGATGTGCTCAGACGGAATAACTTATTTTGAAAAATGTGATAGAGCAATCGCAAGAGACAAGAAACATCGTAAGCAGATTGTTCAAAATCTACTCGATAAACAGAAGGATCTGTACATGTTACGCTCAAAGACGATGAAGACATTGATAAAGGAGTATGGCGCAGATAAAGTATTAGGCGAGAACGTGAGAAAAAATAGTCTACTCGTATTTATGCTCAGACATGGGTATATTGACGATACCTATCAAATGTATATTAATTATTTCTTGTCTGGAAGTGTTACTGCTGATGAGTTAAACTTCATTATCAATGTGCGTAACTATGCTGGAAATTCTGATTGGAATTATAGAATTATACATCCACGTAATGTTATTGATCGTTTGTTTGATTATGAACTTGAACAGCAAAAGGATTGCTTGAATTTTGATTTGGCTGACTTTTTTTATAATGACAATTCGGAATCGAATAAGAAATCTGCATTTACAAAGCAACTGGCAAAAAATGATGCAGATAGTAGAAGATTTATTAAAGAATATTATGTGCGAGTCAAGAATAAGGAAGAATATATAAGAAATATTGCACAGCAGAAAATGTTGTTTTGGTATGATATATGCTCTGATGATGGTCTTGGATATCAGGATAAGGTATCATACTTAAAAGATATTTTTATGTATCTTACAGTAGAAGATATTGTTCTGCAAGATACTGCAGCAAATGATGAGAATCCCCAATATTCAATTTGTACATTTATTGCTGAATCGGACAAAATAATTGAACAATTACAGGATTCGGGTGCGGAAAAGGTAGTGGCGGTATTGACTCAGATTAAGGTTAAGTTGAGAAATGTTGATTTAGAAACCGTGAATGATATTATCATAAAAGGAATTTTTAATAATGAACTTTTTGAAATATCATTAGTTATGCTTCAAAATTATATTAATTTTAAGTTTGGGGAATCAATTGCTGATTTTCAGACAAACATTTATACATATATATTAAAGCAAAAGGATTGTTTGGTTACTGACTATTTGGAGCGCAATATATATGATTTTGTTACAGAGGTGATTTTGCCTACGGAAGCCAATACAAAGGAAGATATAGATACGGTATTTAGATGTATTAAGCTTCTTGAGTATGATAAAAACTTATCAATTCAGCTTATTCAGAAAATGGATATTGTAATGGAAGATTTGAAAGAATGGTATAGAACTATCACTGCAAAGAATGAAGAGGTAAAACCGCTTGTTGATACTTTTTTAGCTGAAAATAAGATGTTGGCAACCATTGAAAATTTGGATACGTACAAAGAAAAATACAAGTTTACCGATGAATTGTGCAATTTTGTAGATGCAAACATAGATGAATTGATTTCAGATGAGAATCTTGATGATGTACATGTAAAAGAAATTCTAAAGAAAGATATTCAAAATGAAACTATTGAGAAAATCTTGCAGAATTACGAGATGGAATCATTGGGGGATAATTTGAATAATTATAATCAAAATGTAGTACAGAAAATGATTGATCAAAGGTATTTTAAATATACAAGGAGTAGGTATAATGAAATACAATCTTCATTTGACAGATTATTACCCATTTTTATTAAATGTTACTGGAGAGAATTTGAACAGGATATATCCAACATAAACTTTGAACAGAAGACACTAAATGCTTTATTTGAATCAAAGCTGGACGATGAGAAGAAAGCTGTAATTCTTAATAGAGTCGATGTATTAAACATGACACATGAAATGTTTACTTTCATTAGAGATACAGATGTTTCTGTGTCGAAAAAGTATGTGGAGAAAACATGGGTCAATTTGGAAATCGAGGATAGGTCAGCATTTTTGATAAAATATTTTTCGATATTCAGCATTATTGAGATTGAAAATATGTTTGCACAAATGCCTAAGGAATACCAAGCTTTGAAACGAATGGATAAGAGGCATGAAGTGTTGCTCGAGAAAAATGCAATAAATGAGGTCTTATGTCAAAAGTTGAAAGACGCTAATTATATTTCTTCTTATGGTTCGAAAATAGAAAGAAATGGTATTTCCACAAGCGATAAAGGAAAACTTTTCGCGAGAGTAAGGGCAAAACGGTAGGTGGGTTCAAAATAGTGGTTGTGCTATAATATCTTCATGGCAACGATTTGGAAACAGAAAATCAGTAAGCTAAAATAAAATGTGCAAATGAGGTAAAATATCGGCAGATTTTCAGTAAAACTTAAACAGAATAGCTTAAGTTAAGACAACGACTTGCCGAGTTTGAACAGCAGCCACAAGTCTGGGAAGCCTTATAAACAGGGCGTTCCCGGACTTTCCCCTTTTTTCTGCTACTAATTTGCTACTAAACACATTTTCTTGTGGTGTCATCAGGATAATTACCAACTTGTTAAAATATGGTCCTAAAATGTAATTTTAAATCTTCAAAAAATATAAGTAGAATATTGAAATTGTGCATGGTACAATGAGAAAGGAAAAATTTGAAGTTGACGGAGGAAAATGCATGAGTGATTTGTATGTTTCGGATTTAGATGGGACATTATTGAGAAGTAACGAAGTAACCTCTAAATACACAAATCAAGTAATCAATTCATTGGTTGAAGAAGGGATGATTTTTTCCTATGCTACAGCTCGTTCTTTAGTTACTGCTAAAAAAGTGACCGAAGGAATAAATGCAAAAATTCCGTTGATTGTGTACAATGGAGCCTTTGTGATTGATAATATTACAGAAAAAATATTAATGGATACAAAAGAAGAAGTAGTAAAAGAAGAAAAGAAAGCTGCTCCTAAAAAAGAAGCAAAAGAAGAAAAAAGTGAAGTAGCAGATTTATCTAAATTAACAGTAGCTGAATTAAAAGCTATGGCAAAAGATAAAAACAGCAGGTTTTCTGTGGGCCCTATTTTGAAAACACTGATAAAATCTGCGCCATTTGATGCATATATCGGTATGCTCATCCTTTCCCTGATCCATGTTTCTCTTCCAGCACCTGCTGTCAGTATTGCACAGCTGATCGGAAATGCCAATGCGTTTATGGCAATGTTAATGCTTGGAGTTGGTTTTAAGCTTTCAGGCGATAAAAA
>ERZ779880.1011-NODE-1011-length-28705-cov-3.218778_pt1 | contig 28705 bp, 34 predicted proteins | sample MGYA00511555_ERZ779880 | MGnify/ENA primary metagenome ERZ779880 (study PRJEB29588, sample SAMEA2145815) | human gut metagenome | biome: human gut; feature: human-associated habitat; material: faeces | place: Denmark | collected 2008/2010 ... | reverse complement strand
ATTTACGAAGAACAACTGGCCAATTTTCTGGACGGAGAAGAATATGTCCTGGAAGACCAGCCAATAGAAAAAACCGACAAAGTTATGGAGGCGCTTAAGGCTGCAACTACCCATGACTATGAAGTGTATAGCTTTGCTAAAAAATTATTCCCAGATGAAAGCGATCTGGTAGTTGTGTTACGTGCAATTTTACGTAAAAAACAAATATCAGAAAATGTCCGGCTAAACGCTGAAGCATTACTTAGAAAAGTTAATCAAGAGACTACTAAAAAATTCATTAATAGCGGAATTAACTCGGCATTAAAAGCAAAGTTATTTGTCCAGGCGCTGTCATTAAATCCAAAATTACTAAGGGCGAGTTATCGGCAATTTTTAATGGCAGAAGACGATGCTGTAGATACTTATGTCGAATGGATTGGTAGTTATGGCTATCAAAATAGAATGTTGGTGACAAAATTTATCAAAGAGACGCTTTTCTCAGATATAAATGCACTTGATGCGAGTTGTTCATCATTGGAATTTGGTATGTTTCTCAATAAGTTGTCACAACTATTGTCTCTTCAGTCGGCAGAGGCTTTATTTCTGAAAACTTTAATGAATAACCCAATAATTAAAAAATTTATCAGCGCAGAAGATTACTGGATATTTTTTCTGATATCGTTAATAAAATTTCCTGAGACTGCAGAGGAACTCCTGAACAATGCACTGGTGACCCTTCCCGCAGATGCTAATTATAAAGACAAAACGTTACTCCTGAAGGCGATTTACAGTGGATGTACAAATCTTCCATTTTCACTTTTTATTAATAATGAACAATTATTAGAGATTAGGGAGTGTTGTAAACAGGCAATAAAAGTAACATTTGCAGCAGAGCTCTTTGATACACAAAACTGTAACAAAAAACAAAATAAAAAACCATGGAAGAAGGTGATGTTCAATGTTTAACAAAGTTTTGGTAGGGTTAAGGAGTCATCCAGAATTAATAATTCTTGGATTAATGGTGATGATTATCGCCATGCTCATAATTCCATTGCCCACCTATTTAATCGACTTTTTGATTGGGCTTAACTTAACATTGGCAATACTTGTATTTTTAGGATCATTCTATGTTGATAGGATCTTAAGCTTTTCTTCATTTCCATCAATCCTCCTTATCACAACGTTATTTCGTTTGGCGCTGGCGATCAGTACCAGTCGACTTATACTTCTTGAGGCGGATGCTGGAGAAATTATAACGAGTTTTGGTGAGTTCGTTATTGGAGATAGCCTGGTAGTTGGTTTTGTTATTTTCTCCATTGTTACTATTGTTTAGTTTATCGTGATTACTAAAGGTTCGGAACGTGTGGCTGAAGTTGCTGCCCGCTTTTCGCTTGACGGTATGCCAGGTAAACAAATGAGCATTGACGCCGATCTACGCGCCGGGATCATTGATGCAGATTTAGCAAAAGAACGTCGTAGTGTATTAGAACGAGAGAGCCAGTTGTATGGTTCCTTTGATGGTGCGATGAAATTTATCAAAGGTGATGCTATTGCAAACATTATTATTATCTTTGTTAATATTATCGGTGGGCTATCAGTAGGAGTAGGCCAAAATGGAATGGATTTCTCAACAGCGTTGACTGTCTACACAATTCTTACTGTCGGTGATGGTCTTGTTTCTCAAATTCCAGCTTTATTAATTGCTATTAGCGCAGGATTTATCGTTACGCGCGTAAATGGCGATAGTGATAATATGGGGCAAAATATAATGTCCCAGTTATTAAGTAATTCTTTTGTCATTGTTGTGACATGTGTCCTCGCGCTAAGTATTGGGTTGCTTCCAGGTTTTCCCCTTCTAGTGTTTTTATGTTTGGCAGTAATCTTAGGAATTTACTTTTACTTTAAATTCAAAAAGAAAGGGACTGAAGAAACGGTTGTTGAGGGAGATATTACCGTTGGGTTGGAACCCTATAATCAAGATGATGATATCTCATTAGGTATCATTAATAAACTTGATCAGGTTATTACCGAAACGGTACCCTTGGTCTTGATTATGAATAGTGTACAGGCTAAAAAATACACTGAAATCAATCTTGCTGATAGGATTCGTAGTCAGTTTTTTATTGAGTATGGTATCCGCATTCCCGGTATTGTCATTCGTGAGGGGGAAGGTCTTAATGATGAAGATGTCATATTAATGCTAAATGAAGTCAGAGCTTCACAATTTAAAATTTATCATGATCTTGTCTTGTTGGTTGAATATTCAGATGAAGTGGTTTCGACTTTGATCAAGAAACCTGTCATTGTAAATAGTAATGGTGAACAATATTATTGGGTTACGAAAAGTGATGCTCAAAAATTAACAAAAATTGGCTGTTATACTCGCACGGCCATGGATGAAATGTATAATCATTTATCTGTCTGTCTGGCTCATAATATTAATGAGTACTTTGGTATACAAGAAACAAAATATATTCTTGATCAATTAGAGATGAAGTATTCTGATCTATTAAAAGAAATATTAAGATATATAACCGTGCAGCGCATTTCAGAGGTAATTCAGCGTCTGATCCAGGAGCGAATTTCAGTGCGCAATATGCGGTTAGTTATGGAGGCCTTAGCATTATGGAGCCCACGAGAGAAAGATATAATCACACTCGTCGAGCATGTACGAGGTGCATTAGGTCGCTACATTTGCCATAAGTTTTCATATTCTGGAGAAATTAAAGCAATTGTGATTTCGCCTGAAATAGAGGACAGAATCAGAGATGGTGTCAGGCCTACCGCTGGCGGTACTTTTCTTAATCTCGATGCATCCGAAGCTGAGATGATTCTGGATAATTTTAAACTGGCACTTTCTGGAATCAATATTCCTATTAAAGACATTATTTTACTGGGATCTGTGGATATTCGTCGTTTTATCAAAAAACTTATTGAATCTAGTTATCGAGACCTCGAAGTACTTTCGTACGGGGAACTAACGGAAAATGTTCCCGTTAATATTCTGAAAACTATTTAGGATAATGTCTTGCGATATGGAGCATGCTGGTATGAAAAAATTAAAATTATTAAATAAATACAGCTACTTACATAGCATAAACGGCTCTCTGATTGAAGCAGAACTTGACGACGTTTCTGTGGGTGAAGTATGCGAAATTTATGCGAGCAGGCAAGCAAATGAACGTATAGCCAGGGCTCAGGTCGTTGGCTTTCGCAATGGAAAGACATTATTAAACCTTATAGGCAGCTCTGTGGGGCTTACACGTACTGCAGTTTTGAAACCAACGGGAGAGCAGTTAACCATACAGATCAGTGATGCCTTTCTTGGTTCGGTTTTGAATGCCTCTGGTCAAATTATGGAAAGGTTTGTCCCGGACACTCCAGGCGATAGGGGAAATTTACGCCTGATTGATGAACTGCCACCGTCGTATCAGGAACGTCGAGTTATTAATACACCACTTGAGACACGGATAAGAGTCATTGATGGCGTACTGACATGTGGCATTGGTCAACGTGTTGGGATTTTCGCCTCGGCTGGCTGTGGCAAAACGGTTTTAATGCATATGCTCGTAAACAATACTGAAGCTGATGTGTTTGTTATTGGCTTGATTGGCGAACGTGGTAGGGAAGTTACGGAATGCGCGGAATCGCTCAAAAAATCAGTAAATGCAGCGAAATGCGTATTGGTCTATGCCACCTCTGATTTTTCGTCAGTAGACCGGTGTAATGCCGCCCTGATGGCGACAACCGTGGCAGAGTATTTTCGAGATCGAGGAAAGAGAGTTGTACTTTTTATCGACTCAATGACGCGGTATGCACGAGCACTACGTGATATGAAACTGGCAGCGGGTGAACCACCTGCCAGACGTGGTTATCCTGCTTCTGTTTTTGACAGTTTGCCTCGCTTACTGGAGAGGCCGGGACCAACACTAAAAGGAAGTATTACCGAGTTTTATACCGTGTTACTGGAAGGGGAAGATGAATCAGACCCACTGGGTGACGAAATTCGCTCAATCCTTGATGGCCATATCTATCTAAGTCGCAAACTCGCGGGTCAAGGTCACTATCCGGCAATAGATGTTCTAAAAAGTGTGAGTCGAGTATTTGGTCAGGTCACTGATGAAAAACACAGAGATAATGCTGCACGGGTAAGGAAGAACCTCACAACTTTGGAAGATCTACAGGTGTTTATTGACTTAGGGGAATATCGCGCAGGGCAAAATGCTGAAAATGATTTTGCTATGAATGCCCGGCCTAAACTCACAAATTGGTTGAAACAGTCAGTTAATGAAAAAATGCCAATGAGTGAAACGCTAAAAGAGCTTGAACGAATTGTTAAGTAAAGTTAATCGACTTATCAGAAGAACAGCGCAGAGCCTGGCTGCATGTGAAGCATCATTACAAAAGTTAAATGCAGAAAAAGAAAAGTTAGCCGAAAAGGAACGCCTGTATGATATGCAACTTAAAAACCTGCAGTCACTGTTAGATATGAAGGAGTTACTCGGCGAAGTTGTATTTCGCCAGGATATATTTTACTCGTTACGTAAAGTTACAGTCATTCAGCAGCAGATCGCTGAGATAAATCTTGAAAAGCAAAAAATAGCCGAGCGGCGAAAAATACTTAACAAGGAAATAGTTCAACAGCAAGAACAAAGAAAACACTGGTGGCTAAAAGGAGAAAAATACGACCGACTAAAAAAGCGCATCAAAAAACAACTTTTAAATCAGATGCTTTATCAAGACGAGCTTGAACAGGAGGAGAAATATAATGGACGAAGTCAAGAAAATTGAACATTGTAAAATTTTAAACACAGACACACCCGATAATTCTGCTTCGGATTTAGACAGTTTCTTAAAGAAAAACAAAAAAAATAAAGAAATGAGTGAGATTGTCGCTGGAACCATTCTCCAGTTATTACGTCAGACTCAGGATAACCAATTTTCTACGTTGGGGAAAAAGAATGGGCACATGAAGTCTATTGACAACAAATCGTCTCTCTAGGTTGACAGGAATCCATCTCTTTCTTTGCAAACAAAAGGAGCCGAGCAATTTTCTACAAAGAAACTTCTCAATATGACTTCACGAGATCAGGGTATTAATTCTGAACTATCTAATCGAACGATACAATTTAAGGAAAAAATCCATAATGGTATCCATACAGAATACATCACAGATCAAAAACACAGTAATAATAAAGATCGTGAAAAAAAATACCGCGATGGAGACAAAATAAATGGACCGCAGGCCCATTCATTAGACATTACTAACGAAAGAAGGTTTGCTGATAACAGAACCATGTTTACTCAACATATCGAAAAGCAAAGGAATGTTAATACGCTCAATCAGAATGATATAAATAATTCTGCTAATAATGCCAATGTGCGCGAAAATGAATTGACATATCAGTTTCAGCGTTGGGGACAAAATCATACGGTCCGGATTCTGGAAAGTAGTGAAGGGATACGACTAAAACCATCAGACACACTTGTCTCCGACAGACTCCATGAAGCCCAACACAATGATGTTACAGCACAACGTTGGGTATTGACTGAGCAAGATGAACGACAAGGACAACGACATCAGCCTCATGAGGAGCAAGAAAATGAAGGCAAATTCGAAAACGATCAGAAGGATGAAAGTTAATGTTCGGTCTGAGGAAAGTAAATCGAAACACTCTACGTTTGAAACCACTTTTCAAAATTGGAAAGAAAATGGCGAAGATGTTGCATTATTAATGCCCGAATTTAGTGCTAAATGGCTACCGATAGCAGAAGAGAGTGGCAGCTGGTCTGGATGGGTGTTGCTTCGAGAAATATTTCCCTTAATTTCTGCCGAGCTCGCTGGGATGGCTTTAATGCCAGAAACGGAAAGGTTAATAGGGGAATGGCTCAGTTTATCCAGTTCCCCGTTAAATCTAAAGTATCCTGAACTAAAATATAATCGTTTGTGCGTAGGTAAAGTATTTGATGGAGTATTGAGTCCAGCTCAACCACTGATAAGAATATGGACAGGGGAATTGAATCTTTGGTTAGATAAAGTCACAGTCTGCCAATACGAAAACGCTCCAACTTTAGACAAAAAATCATTATATTGGCCCATTCATTTTGTAATTGGATTTAGTAAAACATGTTATAGAACTATTGTTGATATTGAAGTCGGTGATGTTTTATTAATCTCAAATAATATGGCTTATGCGGTTATTTATAATACAAAGATTTGTGATTTAATTTATCCAGAGGAGTTAAAAATGGCTGATCATTTTCAGTACGAGGAAGATTTTGAAACAGATGACTTTGATATCAAAAAAAGCGAGAGTGAGATTTATGATGAAAATGACGAACAGATGATTAATAGTTTTGAAGAGTTGCCTGTAAAAATTGAGTTTGTTCTTGGTAAGAAAATAATGAATCTATATGAAATAGACGAGCTCTGTGCAAAAAGAATAATATCTCTGCTTCCTGAATCTGAGAAAAATATAGAGATACGTGTAAATGGCGCGCTAACTGGCTATGGCGAACTTGTTGAAGTGGATGATAAATTGGGCGTAGAGATTCATTCTTGGTTATCAGGGCATAATAATGTCAAATAGCATTTCGCTGATAGCGATACTATCATTATTTACACTATTGCCGTTTATAATAGCATCCGGGACATGTTTTATTAAATTCTCGATTGTTTTTGTTATTGTCCGAAACGCATTGGGACTTCAGCAAGTGCCATCAAATATGACACTTAATGGGGTTGCTTTGCTATTGTCAATGTTTGTAATGATGCCGGTTGGGAAGGAAATATATTATAACAGTCAGAATGAGAATCTTTCATTCAATAATGTAGCGTCGGTTGTTAATTTTGTTGAGACAGGCATGAGTGGTTATAAATCATATTTGATAAAATATTCTGAACCGGAGTTGGTTAGCTTTTTTGAAAAGATTCAGAAGGTGAATAGTTCTGAAGACAATGAAGAGATAATCGATGATGATAATATTTCAATTTTCTCGTTACTCCCGGCATATGCGTTAAGTGAGATAAAAAGTGCATTTATTATAGGTTTTTATATCTATTTACCCTTTGTTGTAGTGGATCTGGTTATATCCAGCGTTCTGTTAACGTTAGGTATGATGATGATGAGTCCGGTAACCATATCTACACCGATAAAATTAATTCTGTTTGTCGCGATGGACGGTTGGACAATGTTATCAAAAGGACTCATATTACAATATTTTGACCTATCCATTAATCCCTGAGGAAAAAAATATGGATGACATTGTTTTTGCAGGGAATAGGGCGCTGTATCTGATTTTAGTTATGTCTGCAGGACCTATTGCAGTAGCGACATTTGTTGGTTTATTGGTAGGGCTTTTTCAAACGGTAACGCAGTTGCAAGAACAGACGTTGCCATTTGGCGTGAAATTATTGTGCGTAAGTATTTGCTTTTTTTTAATGAGCGGATGGTATGGTGAAAAATTATATTCTTTTGGTATTGAAATGCTGAATTTAGCATTTGCGAGAGGATAGCATGGGGGAGGTGATACTCTATCAGTTGCATAGTCTACTGGCTGCTACAGCGCTCGGTTTTTGCCGATTGGCACCAACTTTCTATTTGTTACCATTTTTCGCCAGTGGGAATATACCAACAGTAGTCCGTCATCCAATAATAATAGTGGTATCATGTGCATTAGTTCAGCATTACCACTATGAATTATCGACCTTAAATGAAATCGATATCGCTTTGTTAGCTGCAAGAGAAATTATCATAGGGCTGTTCATTGCTTGCTTATTAGCATCTCCATTTTGGATTTTCCTTGCTATAGGTAGCTTTATCGATAACCAACGCGGTGCAACGTTAAGTAGTACTTTGGATCCGGCTACAGGTGTCGATACCTCGGAATTAGCAAGATTATTTAACCTTTTCTCTGCAGCGGTTTATCTTACTAACGGTGGATTGAACTTTATTCTGGAAACTCTTTAGCAAAGTTATAATTTATGGCCTTCAGGAAGTTTTAATTTTCCTAAATTAGAGCCTTTATTCTCATATATTAATAATATAATGACTCATACTATCGTTTACGCAAGCCCCGTAATTGCCGTTATGCTGGGTGGTGAGGCTGTCCTGGGATTGCTGGCACGCTATGCTTCACAACTAAATGCTTTTGCCATTTCACTGACTGTCAAAAGTGCGCTGGCATATTTAATATTAATTATTTATTTTGGCCCAATACTGGCTGAACGAGTGATGCCGTTATCCTTTTTCCCAGAACAATTGCAACTATACATTGAGAAATAGAGTGTTTCATGGCAAATAAAACTGAAAAGCCAACACAAAAGAAACTGCAGGATGCTTCTAAAAAAGGGCAAATTCTAAAAAGTAGAGACTTAACCGTTTCTGTAATAATGCTTGTGGGTACTTTATATCTCGGATATGTTTTTGATGTGCATCACATTATGTCGATTCTTGAATATATCCTTGATCATAACGCTAAACCGGATATTTGGGACTATTTTAAAGCTATGGGGATTGGTTGGTTGAAAACGATCATTCCTTTTTTGCTGGTTTGCATGTTCACAACAATACTTGTCTCCTGGTTTCAAAGTAAAATGCAATTAGCAACTGAAGCTGTAAAATTAAAGTTTGATTCATTGAATCCAGTAAATGGTTTAAAGCGTATATTTGGCTTAAAAACCGTAAAAGAATTTGTTAAAGCAATTCTTTATATTATTTTTTTTGCATTGGAGATCAAAGTATTTTGGAGTAATCATAAATCACTGCTTTTTAAAACTCTTGATGGAGATATCATATCTTTATTATCAGATTGGGGAGAGATGCTATTCCTTCTCATACTGTATTGTCTCGGCAGTATGATAATTGTCTTAATTTTTGATTTTATCGCTGAATATTTTTTATTTATGAAAGATATGAAAATGGATAAACAAGAAGTTAAAAGAGAATACAAGGAACAAGAAGGAAATCCTGAAATTAAGTCTAAACGCAGAGAGCGCCATCAGGAAATTCTTTCTGAGCAATTGAAATCTGATGTCAGTAATAGCCGTTTGATGATTGCCAACCCTACTCACATTGCAATAGGGATATACTTTAAGCCACATCTGTCACCTATTCCATTGATTTCTGTAAGAGAAACTAATGAGGTAGCATTAGCTGTAAGGAAATATGCAAAGGAAATCGGGATACCAATTATTACAGATAAAAAATTAGCACGAAAAATTTATGCTACCCATCGTCGCTACGATTATGTTAGCTTCGAAAATATAGATGAAATATTACGTCTTCTGCTGTGGCTTGAAGATGTGGAGAATGCTGGACAACCTGTTCCAGATGAACAGCTCTCTTCAGAAGATAAATATATTGAGGGTGAAGACACAAAAAGCGAGAATAATGACAATAATTTAAAAAATTAAACATGTATCGTAGTCAAAAATTTATAAGAATCTACACGCAAAAAACGTGTAGATTTTTATTTAATGAGTTAAACGATCTTGCGAAATGACAAGCAATTGATACATACTCATCTCTTTATAAGCTGGAACTGTAGTAACCTGTGCAAATTCGCGATATAGCTTTTCCTCCAGTTCTGCTGATGATATATATTCCGGGTGTTCGCTAAAGAACTGTCTTGCATCTACTATCGCTTGGGATTCGCCACTTCTTTTATTTTGATTCTCCTTTAATGAATTTTCTCTGGTGCATGCAGAGAGCAACGATATCAGCGCGATGGTTATTATGATTTTACTATTATATCATTACTAATGACATATCAACTTTCTCTTACGCAAGATTGGAGTTTAAAATAATGTTTATCCCATTCACAGAGTGCTATAAACAACTCAACAGTACCTTTTATGTTAAGTTGATTGAGGGCTCTTATTTTGTGATATGATACTGTTTTATAATCAATTCCTTTAATAATGGCAATTTGCTTTAATGAATATGAAACACATAACCGCAGGATATCTATCTCATCATGGGTAAGTGGTTCTTGTGTGGAATACACATTTTGTGTATGAAGATTTGAAACCAGGAAATGCGTTAAATCAGATAATGTAATATTCTTATTGATCCAGATGAAATTGTTACTCAAAAGGATGTTTACAGGTTCTGTATTTGGTTTGAGATTTCGATGTTGATGCTCATCAATAACAACGAACGAATGTCCAAGATCAACCAACGCAACCAAATCGCTGTAATATTCCTTTTGGGATGCTAATAATGCATTAGTGCCTACAGTGAAGTAGACATCACTGGAAAAGACTTGCATATGCCAACCTGTACTCTAAAATCATTTAGGGTAAATATTATGTGTAAAATTTAAAATAAGAGTAATTGTTATATTTGCTTAACGTTGAGGGAATAGGGTTTATACCTTAAATTGTAAATAAAGTTATGCATAGAGGCATTTAAAATAGTTCTCGAAATTATAATTTTTTTATTCTGTGTCATCATAATTTGGTCATGAAATTTCCGTCTTGTTACACTACTCTAAACTAGAGCTTATGGAATTAGCGGGTGGTATTCATGGAAAATAATGATAAATTCTTATCACAAGACTTATTGGAATCTTATGCCATTCGTTTGTTGAGCGGACCATAGAATGGATGCGAGTATGAAATACTTAATGGGCGTCTACTTGTTATCATTGGTAATGATGTTTCGTTAGGAAGAAGTGATGCTTTTTCTGAGTTACCAGAAAATACAATAGTCGTTCCTTATGGCGAGCTTACAGGTAGTTTTGAGATTATAATCACTACCGACCCTGATCTGGTTGTAACAATCAGAGAATTAACAGCACAAGAACCTGAAGATAGAACGTTAACATTGAATCAGCAAATAGAAGTTTTAGGTCTCAAATTTGCTGTAAAAGAAAAAATGAAGTTTGGCAGTATTCATTGCCAGGCATTATTGAAAATAGCATTATTTCTACAAAACAACATTTCTTTAGCAGTAAACTGTTAAAGTATGTAATGCTTTTTTTTCTTTTTGTTATCATTTTCATTGCTTTTTATATTGTTAATGCCAGTAATGATCCGCAGCTGAGACATATCGATAAGATTCTTGTAAACAAAAACAGGAATTATGAAATTTTATATGGTAGAGATCATGTCATCTATATCAATACCAATAGTTTGGATGAAGCAGTCTGGGTCAAACAAGCACTGGAAAAAAATCAACCAGGAAAGCCAGTACGGGTGATAAATCCTGATGATGAATCGATACGAATTTTTTCATGGCTTGCTGATAATTTCCCTGATTTACAATATTTTAAACTTCAGCTATTAGATGCCAGTAATCCCAGACTGACCGTGAGTAAGCAACGGAATGCTATCACACAGCAACTAATCGACAATCTTATTAAAGGGTTACTACAAACTATGCCATATGCCAGCAATATAAGTATTGCGGTATTAGATGATAATGTATTGGAAAGTCAGGCTATTGAAACATTGTCTGCAATAGGTCTTTCTTATGAAAAATATAAAACAGCTAACAATGTGTATTTCAATATCATTGGTACGTTAAGCGACAGTGAATTAAACAAAATAAATAACTATGTTGACGAATATTATAAACAATGGGGTAAACAATATGTAAGATTTAATGTGAATTTGAAAAATCAGGACACAAATAATAGTTCATTTAGCTACGGAGATAACCGATTCGAGAAGTCTCAAGGTAGCAAGTGGACATTTCAGGAATAATTGAGGAGGACTTATGGCAGATTGGAATGGTTATATTATGGACATCAGCAAACAATTTGATCAGGGCGTTGATGATCTGAACCAGCAAGTTGAAAAAGCGTTGGAGGATTTAGCAACCAATCCTTCCGACCCGAAATTCCTTGCCGAATATCAAAGTGCATTAGCTGAGTATACATTATATCGAAATGCGCAATCTAACGTTGTAAAAGCGTATAAAGATCTTGATTCGGCAATCATACAAAACTTCCGCTAAACTGGATAAGGATTTTATTATGTCAGTAAGCAATATGCCACCTATTGATAGAGCTGAGCAATCAACTGCTCATGAAATACAGCAAGCGAAAGTGATTGATTTAAATGACCGGGTTCTCAATCTTGACAACCCGGATGATAAAATGATCTCCGCTTTTGCTAACTATGCTGTACAAACTGAAAATTGGCAGCAAAATGCGTTACAAGCATTAACGTCTGATAAAAAAGGATTAACTCCTGAAAAATTATTAGTCTTGCAGGATCATGTGCTTAATTATAATGTCGAGGTTTCATTGGTGGGAACATTAGCAAGAAAAATTGTCGCTGCAGTTGAGACGTTGACCCGCTCATGAAATATATATCATTATTATTGTTTATCCTGCTGTTGTGCGGCTGCAAGCAGCAGGAATTACTGAACCATCTTGATCAACAGCAAGCTAATGATGTCCTTGCTGTTTTACAAAGACATAATATTAATGCTGAAAAGAAGGATCAAGGCAAAACTGGATTCTCAATCTATGTTGAACCAACGGATTTTGCTTCTGCGGTGGATTGGCTAAAAATCTACAATCTCCCGGGTAAGCCTGATATTCAAATATCGCAGATGTTCCCTGCAGATGCACTCGTTTCATCTCCACGAGCGGAAAAAGCAAGGCTATATTCTGCTATTGAGCAGCGGTTAGAGCAATCTCTCAAAATTATGGATGGTATTGTTTCTTCGAGAGTACATGTTAGTTACGATGTTGATACTGGCGATAGTGGTAAAACTGCTTTACCAATTCATATTTCTGTACTTGCAGTATATGAAAAAGATATCAATCCAGAAATAAAAATAAATGACATAAAGAGATTTATTGTTAATAGTTTTGCAAGCGTACAATATGAGAATATTTCTGTTGTATTGTCAAAACGAAGAGACATTATTGAGCAAGCACCAACATATGAAATTAGCGAACCTGTTTTTGCTTATGATAAGGCTATGCCGGTTTCTATCTTACTTGCATTAATATCCGTAGCGACTTGCTGGCTGTTATGGAAGTATAGGGCCATTCTAACTAATTTAGTCAGGTTGAAAATTAAGTAGACATATGAGAACGTTATGAATCTTGCCCTAAGAAAGATTATATATGCTCCAATTAGTTATATTCATCCTCAACGAGTAAGCTTGAATAATACACCTATTAACAATCCGGTGCTGAGATCTATTACCAATGAAATGATTCTCCTGCAGTATAATCTTTCAGTTGAACATTTTAATCTGAATAGTTCACTTATTTACTACATAAACAATTGGAATTTACTTCCATTGATCTGTTTACTCAGTGGTTGTCACTTTTATCGAGAAAGGTTTGCAGAACGCGGGTTTTTTTATAAGGTTCCTGATGTACTAAGGGATTATTTATCAGCTATACCGCTGGAAATAAATGAAAAGGCACGATACAAACCCGGCATCGCTAACTATCACAATATCATCACATGTGGTTTTTCAACGTTGTTACCCTATATAAGGCAACAACCATTGGCAATGCAGCAACGATTTAATTTATTATTTCCTGATTTTGTTGACCACATACTATCGCCGTTACCACTTGCATCAACACTTTTAGAGAGAATTACATTTTATGCGAAAAAAAATAGAGATGAGCTTGATAAAATCTCCTGCAAATGGTGTTGTGATTAAAAGAAAAATTTCTGATGGATTGAAAGAAATAGTTTCTCTTAAAGAAAAAATCCTTCTTGAAACCACCGCAAAAATTCAGAGTATTGAGGAAAAGAGAGAAGAAAAATTTATTCAAGGTTATTATGATGGCTATACAAAAGGCATTATTGATGTGATGGATAATTTTATACCCTTGATAAGCTTAGCTATGCTCAGAACTTGAAAAAAAAAGAATAAACATGATAAACGATCTGAAGAGTATATTGTTAAAATCTTCAGAAGAAGTTGATGTTTTTATCAAAATTTTTGAAAGTTGGGTAACAAAATTACCGTCAATATCAGGCCCTTTAAATCTCTATATACCTACCAGTTTCAAAGATAAGTCTATTGAAGTAGAGTCATATTTTGTCGACAAGTCAATATGGAATGTCCATATTGCATATCATGATGATAAGCGTTTTGTGTTTTTTACCGATCAATTTATTGCTGAATTTAGTCCGCAGGAATTTGTGGATAATTGTGAGCAATATTTAATTAATAATCATTGTTTCTCCCCTGACAAGGTTAACGAAATCTGCGAACAAGCCAGGCATTATTTAGTTGAAAAAATGTGTGAAACACATTCTTTGGCTATGAATAATTCTGTTTTGACAAACCCTGAGGACTCATAGCTCACTGGCTCAGGTTTAATGATTTTAATATAATCTAATTCTAATATTTTAATCATCTCATAATTTTTCGATGCCCATGCTTTTATTTTCACGCAAAAACTTTATTTTTAATTATATTTCATTATTATTTCATCAATGTATTCTTTGGATTTTGCTTATAATAATAATGAAAGGGATGATTATAAATGAATGCGTTAAAGCATTTACACTCAGGATGAATATATGGGAAAAATTAAAATTGTAGTTTCAGATCAGCAGCCGTTTATGATTGATGGGATAATTGGATTCCTCGGACATTATCCCGATTTATATGAGGTTGTTGGGGGCTATAAAGATCTGAAGAAAGCTATAGCGGAGTGTAACAAATCTGCAGCCTAAATATTTATTTTAGGAGAATTTGCAGGTGGAATGATGGGGGCCGAACTCGTAAAATGGGTTAAATCGCATAAAATAGATGCTCATATTATTACATTTGTAGCAAAAATGCCGTATATTGATTCAATAAAATTGCTTGAAGCAGGTGCGAAAGGATGCGTATGGAAAACCAGTCACCCGGCGAAACTTAATCGCGCTATTGATTCGATTAGTAATGGTTACACTTATTTTGATAGTGTACATATGGATTGTGAGAAAATATCTTCCAGATATTCCTCTGATAATCAACTTACAAATCGTGAGTCTGAAATATTACAACTCATAGCTGATGGAAAAACAAACAAAGAAATCGCTAATTTCTTGCAGTTAAGCAGGAAAACAGTCGAAACTCATAGACTCAATATCATGAAGAAATTAGATGTTCACAGTGGTATCGAGTTGATCAAAACAGCTTTACGTATGGGTGTGTGCACTATATAAAAAAAAGAGGCTTTAGGCTCATTTTGCTAAAGCCTTACGATTGTCTAGTTCATTAAGCCTGGTATATACAATATATATTTTTTTGGCATATTGCAGTCGCTTTTTTTGGTTATCCATTGCAAAACCCGCATTATAAGTCCCCAGGCATTGCCACGTCATTCCACAACGGGAAAAATGCTTATATAAAATCTCGGTTCCTATTTTAATGTTCAGGCAGGGATTATCTAACAAATCTCGTTCATCTTTTATTATTCCACGTTTTTTTAACATGGGAATGTGCATCTGGTTTATCTGCATTAAACCATAATCAAAACTCTTTATATTGTTTTTCTTATCTCTGTTCTTCCCTATGCTATCCTTTTTTAGATTGCTTTCAACAAGAGCGATAGCTTTAATCAAATTTGGTTCGATTCTGAACATTGTTCCTGCTTCATTAAAGCAAGCGCTACTGGCGAAAGACATTTTTGTAATTAATATAGAAAGCGTGAAGATGGTTAAGAATTTAACTTTTGGTGAGCGCATATATCTTTATGAGTCAGGATTGTATAAAAGGAACGAGATACTATTATAAACAGTATCTCGTTAATAATTTATTTGGTCAATCGTCTACCATTCAATTTTATGGTAAGGTGAGATAGGATTATCTTCTGAATACATATCATTTTGAAAAGACGCCATCCATGTTGAAACTATAAATGCTTGTATTTGAACTTTATCAGTAGCACTGGTGTTGATGTGTTTATCTAATGAAACGACTTCATCACCCGTTGCATTCGCTATATTTGAACTTTGAGATAAATTATTGATACCGATTGGATTAGTCATAAAGCTCCCTTTTTAATTGTCCAGGCCAATGGTCTTTACATCATACTTTTAACTCTAGAGCATTTTAAATATCTTGCAATAAGGTAAATATCTTAGATATTTTGATCTTTGTTTTTTAAATAACAAGTTGCATACATCTAAATAATAAAATTGTGTCAATAAAAATTTATCGCATACAAATTCTCGTCAGCTGCTTTAATTTCAAAATGTTGTCAATTATAACTCGATGGCTTCCACTCTCAGTTTCTTTATAGTAGAGTTTCATGTTTTTTTTGAGCGGGTTAGGCACATACATATCTACACATTCTTTTATCACAACTGCTTTTCGTCTTCTGGGTTCGAGTTGTAGTGATTTGTCTATACAAATCCTTGCCTCTTCAATTTTTTCATTATGAAAGTTGACAAGTGCCCTATAGTAGTAGAGAGAGGCTATATCAGTTGAGTGTATCTTAGCCTGTTCAAATAAGATATGAGATACTTTTGCTTGTCCAGACAGACCAGTTATCAGTCCCATAATAGCTAAAATTTTTCCATCGACAGTGGTTATGTCTGATACATAATCTAAAAGCTCTAATGCTTTTTGAGCAGCAAGTTCAAGTTCACTTTTTCCATGAAGTGCCAAAGACATATGGCATTCCGCTAGAAGGCAATAACATTCTGTTTTTAGCGTCTGTATATCACTTTTATTTTGTAATCCATCAAATATAGTCATGGCCCTGTAAATGCTTTCAGGGGTGAACTCGTAAAGTTCTTTCTTTCCGGCTAACATTTCATCTGATAAATAATGATTCTTATATCCTTGGTCCTGCTTAGTTAATCTTACAGATCGTTGTGGATTATGTACTGTTTGAAGGATATTTTCTATAATAAATTGTGATGTATTATGTAGTTCATCAACAGGTAGATGATTACTGGCGATGAGGAAAAGGTTTTTAGCGTCGGTCAACTCAATGTATAAAGTGTTCACTGCATTATTCTGGTTTATTCTTCCTGTAACGAAATAATCTGGATTGAATCTTCTCAAAAATGAATTTTGCGATATGTGATCATTACAAAAATTTGTCGCAGCCATCGGATAGGTATAGAGGCCATCGATTTTTTTATTTGAAATGATTTGTACTAATTCCTGATTAAGTATTAATGGATCCAGTGTTTTCAATGAAGTAGTGAAAGGGAATATAGCGATAGAATAGTCTGAAGTGTTATCTTCATTTATTTTAGTTTTGAAAACCTGCCCACTGAAACGATAACCTTTCCGGTAGATTGTTTCTATGCAACGATCATAGCCAATTTTTTCAAAAATGCAGCGCAAAGAATAGATACATCTTGTCAGGGACTCATCACTAACAATAATATTTTTCCATACTGATTCGATGATCATATCTTTCAGTACGACATGACCAGCGGATTCAAGTAATACTATTAATACACCTAACTCTTTCGGTGGAATATAAACTTGCTCATTTCCTTGAGTAAGAATTCCATCTTCCGTGAGCGTTAATCCCTCAAGAAAATGATATGAGAATTTATTTTCTAAGTCCATTAGTTAACCTCTATGAAAAAATTGGTTTCTTGCATCCTGCATAAGCAATAGAAATTATGGCTATTCATATTTATGTGTCATTAACGCTACAGGAGTTTACATTCGACATATCTATGGTTGTGTTCACTAATTTATCTTAGGAATTCACTGATGTAATCTGAAATAGCCTTATTCAATTTTGATAAAATAGATTGTTCTCTAACGCGTTGAAAAATAATATTTTTTAGTGTGTTCTTAACTGTTTTAAGATGTTGATTTAAGAAAACATAAGAGAAGCTGGTCATAGTGGTTAACTGCACTATAACCAGCAATTTTTACCAAATGCTTGTAATGCTTAGCCATTATCTTCTGAATTATCGGTTAAGAGTTCAATATATGCCTGCGCTTTACTCTTAACACTAGCATCCTCACAATTGTTAATAATATGATAGAAACATTGCATTGCGTTATCGATATTTTTAGCCCCAATTTGACATTGACCCATACGATAAATAACTGAATAGTCATCATACGGGGAGTAATTGTAACTTAGCTTGTAAAGGTCATATGCTTGTTGATATTTCTTTTTTGACTGACATACTGATGCAAAACCTTTTAGATATTCATGATTTTCGAACGCATAAATGCACAATAATTTATAATAAATTTCTGCGTCCGTTACATTACCCTTTTCATGGTAGTCGAATGCATATGCATATATTCTATCAAGGATATCAGGAGTCAAACCATGTAGTAATGCCAGATTTTCTCCTTTCGATAATGCGTGTTTTAGTTGATTTGCCCATTCATCACTATTATTGAATATTTCAATTGTTTCTGTGTCCATAATATTCCTCTGTGATGTGTCTCGTGATGCTAAATTATTATTGATTGACTCATTGATATTTTTATATTTATCTTTTTTAAATTATGAGTTTTAAGCTTGCATTGCTTATGAGTATATTTCTTCATTATTAGTTAAAATACTTTCCACTACAAATTAATAACATCATCAGCTGTTATACTAATATTCACCTTATTAGTTATCCTAATTATGACATTTCAAAATGCCTTAATGTACATGACCTGGATTCATATTATCAATTTCCATTTTTTCAATGAAAATTAAAAAGGGGATTTTTGCGAAGGGTAGAATGTCGTTTTGACTTTTTTGTTTATTATGTTTGGTGACGAGGGGGGATAGAACGTCTGTGCATATAGTAGTGAATTTATTCAGGTCTACATTATTCTCTATTTTGGTCAGTTTTATGAGTTCATTTACAGCCATACTCATTAAATCATCTGTTATCGGAAATTTATATATGCTCATAGCAGATAATATTGCTTGCTGAATTATCTCTTCAGAAATATCCGCTATCTTTATTGACAAATCATGTGTTAGATATTTCCCTCCAAGAGATTCTTGTTCAATATAATTTAAACCAGACCCCATTGTAATTTTATCTGGATTAACGGATTTCTCTTCATTTTTCTTATTTTTGTTCTCCTGTTCAGGAACTAATGGTTGCAGTGGTAGGCTATTATTAATATTTCGTGGCTTCATTTTACATTTCTCTCATTTGATTAGAGCAAAATCCGAATTCGCAGCTTCTGATAATGTCAAATATCACCTTTTCTCATGCTTTATTCTATCAAAAATCGCTCATTTTTACTTTTTTTACTATAATGTTACTTAGTAGCATCGGCAATTTACATAACTTACATGTTGTTTTTTATATCCTTAAAAAACAGATAGATAGTGTGCGTACTCGAAATGATATTGGTAACATAAATAGCTTTATTCGTGATAAATATCTCAAAAGATTTCCTTTATTATATTCGAAATTCATTTGATCAAGGTTATCACCTTATGGAGACGTTACGTAGAATGACTATATTTGTTATCGGCACATTAGGGGTATTAATTTTAGTATTGATGGAAGGTGATTATTGAACAGTAACATCGAGTCACGGTAAAAATGTGAGGTATATAATGGACATTGAGTTTTCGCAGATTCATGAAATGGTCTATATGCATGATATTGTAAATTCGGACTCGAAAAAGAAACCAAGGATTCCGTTAAAAAAATTCCTTAATGCTGAGAAGGTTCTCACGCAAACAACATCATGGGCATTAAATTCAAGATTTGTGAATGTTAATTCTGTCAATAAAGTCAACGTAAAGAGTAAAGTTAAAAACAGTTATATCTCACGATCTGTCAATGATGAGTTTAGTTTAACAGATGATGAAATCAATTCTTTTAAAGAAACGTTAGTCCTTTCCTCTATTGATTCACTGAGTAAACTGGTTCTTAATAATCCTCTTTCTGTATTGTTTACATCGACTGTACGAAGGAATAATAATCGAGCTAAGATGAATGTCGAGTTCGACTCATGGATTTGCACCAGATGTTGTTGATACATGATATTTTACATTGTAAGGAGATGTCTAAAATGAAAGATGTTGATCAAAACTTTGATGCTTTAGACTGCCATATACTGCGAGAATATTTAATTTTATTGTTTTATGATTAACGAGGTTCCATCTTTTTGTTATCTATTTTAGTTTACCTTGCACAATGCATTATTGCTCTGTTACCAATGCTCAAAATAAAAGCATGCTTACCTTGCTTTAGTATATTATAGCTTACACTTTTTTCTGGAAAGACATAAAAATCAGGAATAAGTTCTGCAAGTCTATCATCATCGACTTGATCCATAATCTCAAACTTATTAACTTTCTTTGATGTTAAATGGGCTGTGTCATAGTTTTCAACCCATGTGTATTCAATATTTCGCCGTATTGATTTACTTTCTCTGTTACCTTGTTGCCAGGTTCCACTCAACGCAACAGTTCCTGTTTTATTTTTTTTGTTATACATAAAGTCTATGGTAAGATTTGCTCGTCCCTGGTCATTAAAAATTACCCAATTTGCAGTGCATGTTTCGTTATATATCATTTTTTCTGCAGTGTAAGAATAGACAGTGAAGAGAATAAACCCACTGATAAAAACTAAAATAAATAATAAGTTTTTTTTTATAATCAACCACGATTAACCTCACGGTAAGACAGGGTTAAACAGCCTGCCACTTCATGTTGGTTATAGTTTTTATTGCATGCCATAACAATCATCCCCGGTGAGGATTTTGCAAGAGGGAAGTATAACCACGGATATTTTTTGCAGTTAATCCCCGAATCCAGTATCCGTGTTTTATATTTATCGAACTCTTTCAACCCATCAATTGTATCTTCTGTTACATTAAAATGGCAGCCATTAATTTCCGCAACAGTCTTGTAATCCTTGAAAAATGGCTTCGGTTGATTATTATTCCATAGCCAATATGCAGAATATGCGCCTATGACAAATGCGCTCAACATAATTAGATAACTTTTTATATGTTTGAGGATTTTGTTATTGAAATTCTTTGCGCCACCAATGCTCTCTTTGTATCCCGCATTAACTTTTATGGCAGGTGGGGCATTGTGTGTATGTGCGTCTGTTGATGAGTTTATTACATGATTTTGTATGTTAATGTCATTATGGATCTTGAATCCTCTTCTCGGCACTGTTGCAATAAGCGAGTGGGTAGTATCACCAACAGCGCGAAATCCGCGTCTGATAATGGATATGTTCTGATATAACGTGTTAGTAGGCACACGCATACCTTCTTCTTCCCAGACTCTGGTGAAAAAATCTTGTTGTGCAACCACATCAGGAAAAGCTTCAAGTAGCAGTGATAAACAACGACTGGCTGGCGTTGTCAGAACGACGTTAAGATCGGCGTTATGTACCGATATTAATTTTCGGTGCTCAGGCCAGAACTCGATATTATCGTTAATAATCCAGTACATACGTCAATAAACACTAAATCAATCGAAATGGAAATCACATAGTTTGCTAAGTATATTGGTATTTACGGCATAAATATATATTAATTTTATATTTATCATGATGATTGAAATGAGGCTTTAATGTCGCAACGTAAAATTTTATGTAAATTAACATGGTTAACATTTATGCCACTATTGTTTGTAAGTTCATATTTCGTAATGCTTCTGAATTTTTCGTGTGATGGTTTTAAATACTATGGTGTTTACTCTTGAGGGGACGGCCTATTTATAAAATACGGGCATTTCAATAAATGCCCGTATAAACAGAGTATGATTCTGGCAGATTGTTGAGTATCAATGTTGGACCGAATGTGAACGAATAAATAATTCGTTTATTTTACCACCCATTCTCTTTTCGATTCGTTGCTTGTACGCGTAGATGCTACGGATATCCATATCCAGAACTTCAGCAATCTGATATGGATTATAACCAGAAACCATATACCCCATTATGGTGAATTCCATCTGAGTTAATGTGTTACCTCTGGTAAATGATAAATAACGACCAATAAATAGTTGTCTGATCTTTTCATTGGCAACATCAAGACCATCATCATTATATATGACAGCAGATATTGCAGAGTTGTGTTTTCGCCAGTAATTAGCTAACGATTGCATATTGCGGTCGCTGACTAAAACAATCCCCATGTCAGTACTTGCAAGATAGTCAATCCAGTCTTTTTCAAGGAATAGACGTAAAAAACTTACTGAAAAATCGACAAAAATATATCCGCTTAATCTCGCATTGTGGTTTTTTGTTAAGATACCTTCTACCACACCACGATTAAAATATGAACTTTCTTCGGTCCACATACAAAAACACGAGTTTGCGCAGTACTGCAAACGCGGTGACTCTTCTGGCATTATTTGGCAATGCATTGAGCAACTATTGCATGTAAGACTTTTATAACGACTACAAAGCCCCATGTTAAGAACCTCCCTATCCGTATATAATTGCATAATTTCATTGGTGATTGATGATGTCAATACACCATGATTTTGTAATTTTGCTGGGAAAAATTGCGATTAATCTGTATTTGCTATAATTCTGATTAAGACATTTTAAAATGCATTTCTCGTTATTAAATATGATTATGTTTCACTGATTTAATCTTACCTGGTTGAGGGTGGTTCAGATAACTATCTCATGGTATGAGAATATCTATATCGCAAATTGTTTTTGAATGACCAGAAGATATCTTGCGAATCTAAGTTATGCATCTTAAATAGTCTTATTTAAGATGTTCAGATCTCTTTGTGTGTTTAACTAACTGATAATACTAGGATATGACGAGAGAAGTGATAGAGCGGAATAATAACAAATGCACATTATGAAAACTGGAATGGTTCAAAATTGTAGCAATTTTGAACCATTCACAATGGATATTAGCTAAAGAACATTACCGATACGCACAGGATACCCACGATCAGCGTAATCAGATTTCCGATGGAGCGCCAGGGTTTAAGCGCCGGGATGAGATATGTTGATAGCGTAGGCATGATGAAAAGTATCATGGCAATGAGCGGGCCGCTGATCGCATAAATCATCGAAATCGCGTTCGGGTTAATGCAACAAACAATGAAGGTAATCAGCGATACCAACATAATTGATAGTGCGCGGTTAAATGCACGACTTTTCTTTACACCAACCTGCTGTAGTGTTGTTTTGACGACCTCCGTGGCACCTTCAATAACGCCAAAGTACGTACCCAGGAATGATTTCGACATCGCAACTACTGCGACAATAATCCCGGAAATTGACAACCATGCTGGGGCGTTCGGCAGCATAGAAAGCGCCGATAAAATGGTGACCCCTTCTTCTTTAGCCGCTTCAATATACGAAGGTGGAATAGAAAGCAGGCAGCTAAAGACAAAGAACAGTACACTTATGCAGATGATGAGATAAGCGACTTTCATAATTTTTTTGCATTTATCCATAGCGTGTTCGCCATATTTTTCACGTCTGTCTATGGCAAACGTAGAAATAATGGGCGTATGGCTAAAGGCGAAAACCATCACGGGAATCGATATCCATATCTGGTGAAGGGTATTCTGATTGAACTCTACCTGGGTTGTTAATAGATCAGGTTGCCAACTACCTACAAGGTAAATGGAAAGAAATAAGAAATAGGCAATCAATGGGAATACCAAAAATCCCATTACCCGAATAGTGGCATGACGTCCCATCAGAAAAATGAGATTCAGAATTAATACAACACCCAGACTCACCAACATACGGATGCGAAGATCAATAACCATATGCTTTGCCAGCTGTTCCGTAAGTGAGTTGGTAATTGCCACTGCATATATCAACACGACGACAAAAAAGGCGATGAAGTACAGCGTGGTAATCAGATTACCAATCTTCTTGCCATAGTAGTGTGTTACCGCGCCCGTTATCCCTTCACCTGCTGATGTTTTCGATGAGAGGATGAACTGGCATAAAGCTTTATGTGGCCAGTATGTTAAAGGCCAGGCGACCAGAGCAGTAATAAACAGGACCACAGCCCCTGCCGAACCTAACTGAATAGGAAGGAAGAGCGTGCCTGCACCAACGGCTGTGCCGTAGAGCGCGAAACTCCACAGAGTTTCTTCTTTAGACCAAATATTAGACATTATCTGAACGTATCATCTACAAATTAAACAAAATGGAGGGCAATTTACCATAAACCAGGTTAAGTATGGGAGATTAACGCCCTATCTACCCCTCTATTGGTGGGGTAGTGGTTGCAAACCTTACGTGCCAGTTATGACTCTGACTACTGCTCAGGTATATTTCCTTTGTGATAAAAATCACTTTTTTTAAACAATTAAGATAACTGTAATTAACAATCATTTACTATTGCACTGTTAATTGGTGCGAGGTTGTGATGAAAGACGTTGTGATTGTCGGGGCGTTACGGACACCTATCGGCTGCTTTCGCGGTGCGTTAGCGGGTCATTCCGCCGTGGAACTTGGTAGTCTGGTCGTGAAAGCGTTAATAGAACGTACCGGCGTTCCTGCATATGCGGTGGATGAAGTAATTCTTGGTCAGGTGTTGACTGCAGGGGCAGGGCAGAATCCGGCAAGGCAATCGGCTATTAAAGGTGGTCTGCCTAATAGCGTTTCTGCAATCACGATTAATGACGTCTGCGGTTCCGGGCTTAAAGCACTGCATCTGGCTACTCAGGCGATACAGTGTGGCGAGGCTGATATTGTCATCGCCGGTGGCCAGGAAAACATGAGCCGCGCACCACATGTTCTGACTGATAGCCGCACCGGTGCACAGCTTGGCAATAGCCAGCTGGTTGACAGTCTTGTGCATGATGGGTTATGGGATGCCTTCAATGATTATCATATTGGTGTCACCGCCGAAAATCTGGCTCGCGAATATGGCATCAGCCGTCAATTGCAGGATGCTTACGCACTTAGCTCGCAACAAAAAGCGCGAGCGGCGATTGACGCCGGACGATTTAAAGATGAGATCGTCCCGGTAATGACCCAAAGTAACGGTCAGACGTTGGTTGTTGATACCGATGAACAGCCACACACTGACGCCAGTGCAGAAGGTTTAGCCCGTTTAAATCCTTCATTTGATAGTCTCGGTTCTGTGACAGCGGGTAATGCATCATCCATAAACGATGGCGCAGCTGCGGTAATGATGATGAGCGAAGCCAAAGCACGAGCGTTGAATTTACCCGTGCTGGCCCGCATCCGCGCATTTGCCAGCGTTGGTGTAGATCCGGCATTGATGGGAATTGCGCCGGTGTATGCGACCCGCCGTTGCCTGGAGCGTGTAGGCTGGCAGTTGGCTGATGTTGATCTTATCGAGGCTAATGAAGCGTTTGCTGCACAGGCGCTTTCGGTTGGCAAGATGCTTGAGTGGGATGAGCGTCGGGTCAATGTCAATGGTGGCGCGATCGCACTCGGTCACCCGATAGGCGCTTCCGGTTGCCGAATCCTGGTTTCTCTGGTTCATGAAATGGTGAAACGTAATGCCCGCAAAGGACTGGCAACGCTTTGTATCGGCGGGGGCCAGGGTGTGGCATTGACCATTGAACGTGACGAATAGCTCTGCATTTCCTCCTTACCGATAAATATCTGCCGTCATTAATCTGTTGAATAATGATGGCTGGCAAGTCGACATACATTTTCCGGGCTCCCTGATTTTTCCATTCTCATGACAGATTCGTGATCGACACTGCACTTTTTTTAATCCTTAACTTAAAAATGAAACATTGTTTTATTTTTAATTGAAAACCCGATCCCATGGGCATATCATCCCCTTATAGAGAAAACGAAACAGTGTTTCACTATCGTTTTCTATTTTCACGCTTCACTGATTATCGGAGGTTGATGTGGACGTAAGACAGAGCATCCACAGTGCGCACGCAAAAACGCTGGAAACCCAGGGGCTGCGCAATGAATTTTTGGTTGAAAAGGTATTTGTCGCCGATGAGTACACCATGGTTTACAGCCACATTGACCGTATTATTATTGGCGGCATTATGCCGGTAACTAAAACGGTTTCCGTTGGCGGGGAAGTGGGTAAACAACTCGGCGTAAGTTATTTCCTTGAACGTCGCGAGTTAGGTGTTATCAATATTGGCGGTGCCGGTACGATTACTGTCGATGGTCAATGCTATGAAATCGGTCACCGCGACGCCCTGTATGTGGGTAAAGGCGCAAAAGAAGTTGTCTTTGCTAGTATTGATACCGGCACTCCGGCGAAGTTTTATTACAATTGCGCACCCGCGCATACGACGTATCCTACCAAAAAAGTCACACCGGACGAAGTATCTCCAGTCACGTTAGGCGATAACCTCACCAGTAACCGTCGCACGATTAACAAATATTTTGTCCCGGATGTGCTGGAAACCTGCCAATTGAGTATGGGGCTGACGGAGCTGGCTCCGGGTAACTTGTGGAACACCATGCCGTGTCACACCCACGAGCGCCGGATGGAAGTTTATTTCTATTTCAATATGGATGATGACGCCTGCGTTTTCCACATGATGGGGCAGCCGCAAGAAACGCGTCACATTGTGATGCATAACGAGCAGGCGGTGATCTCCCCGAGCTGGTCGATTCATTCCGGCGTCGGAACCAAAGCTTATACCTTTATCTGGGGCATGGTCGGTGAAAACCAGGTCTTTGATGATATGGACCATGTGGCCGTTAAAGATTTGCGCTAGTTGTGGGCATAAACGAATAAGGTATTGTTATGATTTTAAGTGCATTTTCTCTCGAAGGTAAAGTTGCGGTCGTCACTGGTTGTGATACTGGGCTGGGCCAGGGGATGGCGTTGGGGCTGGCGCAAGCGGGCTGTGACATTGTTGGCATTAACATCGTTGAACCGACTGAAACCATCAAGCAGGTCACGGCGCTGGGGCGTCGTTTTTTAAGCCTGACCGCCGATCTGCGAAAGATTGATGGTATTCCTGGACTGCTGGATCGCGCGGTAGCTGAGTTTGGTCATATTGATATCCTGGTGAATAACGCCGGATTGATTCGCCGCGAAGATGCTCTCGAGTTCAGCGAAAAGGACTGGGACGATGTCATGAACCTGAATATCAAGAGCGTATTCTTCATGTCTCAGGCAGCGGCGAAACACTTCATCGCGCAAGGCAATGGCGGCAAGATTATCAATATCGCGTCAATGCTCTCCTTCCAGGGCGGGATCCGTGTGCCTTCTTATACCGCATCAAAAAGCGGCGTGATGGGCGTGACGCGATTGATGGCGAATGAATGGGCTAAACACAACATTAATGTTAATGCGATAGCTCCGGGTTACATGGCGACCAACAATACCCAACAACTGCGGGCAGATGAACAACGTAGCGCGGAAATTCTCGACCGCATTCCAGCTGGCCGTTGGGGACTGCCGAGTGACCTGATGGGGCCGGTAGTGTTTCTTGCCTCCAGCGCTTCAGATTATGTAAATGGTTATACCATTGCTGTGGATGGCGGTTGGCTGGCGCGTTAATTCATTCCTCTTACTTTTATGACCCTGCCGCATGGCAGGGTTTTTTATATCTCTAGATCATCATAATCCATATCATGGTTATGAAATAATCCATATCAATTATCAATTAATGAACTTTATGAATTTTATCTGCTTTAAAATTAGGTGGTTAATAATAATCTCAATAATTCAACTTAATTTTAAAATTGGAATATCCATCACATAACGGCATGTCGCAGCAATTTAATCCATATTTATGCTGTTTCCGACCTGACACCTGTGTGAATTGTTCACGTATTTTTTCACTATGTCTTACTCTCTGCTGGCAGGAAAAAATGGTTACTATCAATACGGAATCTGCTTTAACGCCACGTTCTTTGCGGGATACGCGGCGTATGAATATGTTTGTTTCGGTAGCTGCTGCGGTCGCAGGATTGTTATTTGGTCTTGATATCGGCGTAATCGCCGGAGCGTTGCCGTTCATTACCGATCACTTTGTGCTGACCAGTCGTTTGCAGGAATGGGTGGTTAGTAGCATGATGCTCGGCGCAGCAATTGGTGCGCTGTTTAATGGTTGGCTGTCGTTCCGCCTGGGGCGTAAATACAGCCTGATGGCGGGGGCCATCCTGTTTGTACTCGGTTCTATAGGGTCCGCTTTTGCGACCAGCGTAGAGATGTTAATCGCCGCTCGTGTGGTGCTGGGCATTGCTGTCGGGATCGCGTCTTACACCGCTCCTCTGTATCTTTCTGAAATGGCAAGTGAAAACGTTCGCGGTAAGATGATCAGTATGTACCAGTTGATGGTCACACTCGGCATCGTGCTGGCGTTTTTATCCGATACAGCGTTCAGTTATAGCGGTAACTGGCGCGCAATGTTGGGGGTTCTTGCTTTACCAGCAGTCCTGCTGATTATTCTGGTGGTCTTCCTGCCAAATAGCCCGCGCTGGCTGGCGGAAAAGGGGCGTCATATTGAGGCGGAAGAAGTGTTGCGTATGCTGCGCGATACGTCGGAAAAAGCGCGAGAAGAACTCAACGAAATTCGTGAAAGCCTGAAGTTAAAACAAGGCGGTTGGGCACTGTTTAAGATCAACCGTAACGTCCGTCGTGCTGTGTTTCTCGGTATGTTGTTGCAGGCGATGCAGCAGTTTACCGGTATGAACATCATCATGTACTATGCGCCGCGTATCTTCAAAATGGCGGGCTTTACGACCACAGAACAACAGATGATTGCGACTCTGGTCGTGGGACTGACCTTTATGTTCGCGACCTTCATTGCGGTCTTTACGGTAGATAAAGCAGGTCGTAAACCGGCTCTGAAAATTGGTTTCAGCGTGATGGCGTTAGGCACTCTGGTGCTGGGCTATTGCCTGATGCAGTTTGATAACGGTACGGCT
>ERZ779880.1002-NODE-1002-length-29012-cov-10.813275_pt1 | contig 29012 bp, 16 predicted proteins | sample MGYA00511555_ERZ779880 | MGnify/ENA primary metagenome ERZ779880 (study PRJEB29588, sample SAMEA2145815) | human gut metagenome | biome: human gut; feature: human-associated habitat; material: faeces | place: Denmark | collected 2008/2010 ... | reverse complement strand
CCACGGTGGAACGGCTGGAAGCCAACAACCGCCGCGCCTCCGCCACCTATGAGGAACTGCAGGCCGAACTGGAATCCTACATTGCCAAACTGGAAGAAGCCCGGAAGGCCGGGGACAACGTGGCCCAGGCGGACGCCCTGAAGAATATCCAGGATCTGGGACGGCGCATCAAGACGGCCGGGGATGCCGGACAACTCACTTCCACGCAGGTCAAGGGGCTGGCGGGACAGATTACCCTTGCGGCAACGCGCATCCTGGGCATGTCCAGCGCCCTCCGCGGGGCGATCCCGTTCATCCGCCTGTTCGGAACGACCGTCAAGACGGCGATGGGGCCGCTGGGCTGGGCTATGCTGCTGATCCAGGGGCTGACCGCCGGCATTACCGCCCTGATTGACCACTTCAAGACCAAAAGCGACGAATTGGAGCGGCAGGCGGAACAGGCAACCGAAAGGATGAAAAAACGTGCCAGGGATGCTGCCGAATCTATCAAAAAGAGTTATGAAGCCATCCAGGACTATAACAAAGCCGATCGGACGCAGGAAATCAACAAAGGGTTCGAGGACTTCATCAAGGGCATTACGGCGGAATACCGTTTGCAGACCCAGGAAATTGAGCGGCAAATCCAGTTGAGAAGGGAGGAAGCCGCCCGCCAGAAGGGGATTGACACGCAGGAAGCCGAGCTTGCCCGCGTGAAGTTGGACAATGACTTTGAAGACGGCAAAATCACCAAACGTCAGCGGGACTACGGCATGATGATGATTGACCAGAATCTTGACGACAAGATACGCCGCCGGGATCTGGAAGTAGCGCAGAAGGAATTCATGGACTATGGAAGACAGCTGGACACGGCCGTTCAAAACCGTGACCGTTTGCAAGATAAGGACTTTGATATGAAGTTCATTCAGGGACAGATGCCCTCCCTCCAGGAGGTTGAAAGACTGTTCCAGCAACAGTTCAAAGCCCAGGAACGGATTGATGCGAGTAACAGAAAACTTAAAAAAGTAAAAGACAATATAGAAAAAAATGAATCTATTTTAAAAGACCCATTTACTAAAATTAATAAATACAAAAGAACAGAGAATGAAATATCGAAACTCCAAGCTGAGCAACAACGCATTCTGGCAGCTCGTGATGCAGCTCAAAGTGAGGGCAACGCCGCTACTATCAGAATAGATGAACTCCGGGACTTGTTCCGCCAATCCGGCGTGAACTTTGAACCATCCTATCAGAAAGGAACAGATGTAACCAGCCGAACCGGAGAATATCAAAAAGCCCTGGAAGACCAGAACAGCAAGGCAAAAGAACTTGCGGACAAACTTGCCGATGCCAGAGAAGAAGCCGGGAGGATAGGGGATATTATGGGGGCCTATGAACGCAACATTGTTGATCAGGAGCGGAGCATCAGGACGCAAGACCGGCTCAATTCAGCCAATATCGACTTGTTCAACAAGCGGGCCGACAAAAAGGAAGCTCAGGAAGCCAAGAAGGCCCAGGAAAAGCTTGAGAAAGAGCGGGACCGGGAATTGAAGAAGCTTCAGCGGGAACAGCAGAAAGATGCTAAAGATGCGTCTAGAACTTTTGTACAGGGATTGCTCATGAAAACGGGCAAAAGATCTAGCCCCCAGCAGTCAGACCTGGCCAACAAGGCGCTTGATGCCATACGTAAAAATATTGAAGCCGTAGCCGCGGATGGAAACATTGATGAAGCTGAGATGAGGGAATTAGGCAAGCTCTACGTTGCCAAGCTTCAGGAATTAGGACTGGCAACAAAACGTGCCGTCAATGGATTGAAAGAGGAATTAACCCAGGGGTTGAAAGAAATTAATGCTCAAATTGACGCAATAGGCAAATGGGCCAATACTACCCAAAGGCAGAAACGCCCCGGGGGAATTGTTAATCTTCCTTACCGTAAAAGATGATGAACAAGCCCCTGGCACCCGCGCCCCTGACCTCAGGGGCACACTCCCCCCCCCAGCGCGACGGACAATGCAATCACTCTCACGGTAGATGATGCTACCTTTGGCGCCTGGAATAAAGCCAGTGCTCCCTAATCCCACACCCAAAAGAAAACGTCCCGCAACGTCTTGCACGTCCGAGGCGTTTCTGTGTTCAGTGGAAACGATTATTGCTTATCAGTAGCATTGCGTGTGTTTTTGGCTATAACCAAAAGAAGCCTATTGGCATAAGAAAGCAACTTAATGACTTTGGCACACCAGAAGCACCCAAGGCATAAGAAGGCTCCGGAAAGCAGGTAAATAATACCAATAGCGGCATATCCTGGCCCCGTGTTGCATAAAGCTAGTATCACCCCAGCGAGTAGAGCAAGAATACCCATGATCTGGAATAATCCCTCAACAGTTGGTATAAGCTCTACGTCTGTTGATGTTGCTTCCGTTCGCTCTTGTTTTTTTTGCAAACTGTTTTTTTCAGATTCCTCTTTCCACTTCTGTTCTAAAACCGTTCCGAACTGCACCCACTCTTGACCGCCAGCAATGCAAACAAGGCTTTTTTGTGTTATCTTGCCTTCGGCGTAGAAAGTTTCTAGTGATGCAAAGGAATACGGCCCTTCCGTCTGTCCTTCCTCCGTTGCAATGTAATACTGTTCCATTGCTTTTTATCATTTCCAGATAGTATTTTTCTGCAAGTCCAAAATAGACAAGGCTGATTTTTTCTGGCACTCTTCCTTCTGGAAAGAATTACCGAGAATACGAACGAGAAATGAATCGCAGAAACTGAAATAGTTACCCAGTAGTTACCCATGAATCGTTTTTTAATAAAAATATTGAAGTATCAATGTTTTGAATTTGTCTTAAAATCTGTTGTCCGCAAGGACGTACCGGTTCGAGTCCGGTCGGGGGTACTTCTCTAAATAACAGTAAATTATGTAAATTAAAGGCTCGTTTTTGGCGGGCCTTTTTTGTTTGGCTCCAATCATTATTTGCTGGCTGAAATGGAAACACGGAGTATGAAGTTGTTGGGTATCTTCCGGTCGGGAAAATCAGATGGTTCATGGTTCCTCGGAAAACAGGGAATGCTGTTGGCGTTGAAAATAGCAGGAGGCATTCTTGCGGCAGCGGTTGTAATGTGCGTTGCTGCAGAATGGTACATTGATTCCGTTTCAGGGGGCAGGATTGTTGAGCATTCCAGGGATGTCCCCGTTCGTGCTCCTGTTCTGGTGTTAGGATGCTCCCCGACATTCATGGGCGCCCCTAACGGATATTTCCATAACAGGATGGATACGGCCTCGGAACTTTGGAAGAATGGAAAGGCAACGGTTTTCATCGTTTCCGGAGATAATAGTTCTCATGCTTACAATGAACCGGAATGGATGAAACAGGCTCTGGTGGATCGTGGCGTCCCAGAGGAGCGGATTGTATGTGATTTTGCTGGGTTGCGGACTTTGGATTCTGTTGTGAGGATGAAGGAAATTTTTGGTGTTTCGACAATGATTATTGTTTCTCAGGAATTTCACAATGAACGCGCCCTGGCAATCGCGGCGCATGAGGGGATGGATGCCTGGGCCGTCAGCGCGCCGGATGTTCCCAACCGCCGTTCCCGTATGAAAAGCTGGTTCAGGGAGCGTGCGGCCCGCGTATGGATGATGCTGGACTTGTGGGTTTGGAGTCGTGAACCTCGTTTTTTGGGTGAACCTGTGGTTTTGCCGGAAATAAAAGAAGAAAAATGAACAACACCTTAGCGGCAGGGCGCATCATAAGATGTCTTTGATGCGATACGATCACCCGGAAGGAGAGAGTGCCCGCGCCTTGAATTATTAAATGCTGAATGGCCTGCTCATGTCGGTTACGTGGGATGATTGCCATGAAGGTGGGAAAGGAGTCAGAAGGGCTGAGTGAACAATTCGTCATGAAAGACGGCAGGGGGATGGAATGGGAGAGGTTAAGACGGACGATTTTTCAGGGAAGCAACGTACTGCCAGTGAAAAAATGTTGCTGTTTGCAGTCCATGCCGTGTGTCTGGAGGTCATGAACCAGTTCGTGCGCAAAAATACGGTCAGAATTCAGGAGAGAGGCGGGGCTTGCAGTGGAGGCCGTGCGCTTTATTGTCCTCCATAGAAAAAACAGGCGCAATCCTTCCCCTTATCTTATGCGTATGGGCGGGCAACGGTTGAAAAAAGGATGGTTGGAAAACATCAGAAAGCTGATGGGTCTGGTTGGGATAAGCTTGCTCCATGTCTTTGGAAAAAACACGCCGGAACAGGTTCTGTTGCGCTTTGAGGCGGCTGATAGCCTCCTGTTGGAATTCCTTGTTTGATTAAAAAGGAGAAAAAATACGGTGAAAAGCATTGACTCTTTCCGGGGAAGTGCTATGTAAGCTGTAGCGGCTTGTGAGCAACAGGCCGTTTTATTCCGGCTGTCATGTTCCCTTCTTCTAGCGGTCAGGAAGGCCGTCTCTCCAACGGCAAAGGCTCGGTTCAACTCCGGCAGGGAATGCCAGCGGCAAGCATGTTTTTTGTTTTTCCGTGAAGAGACGGCAATTTGCATCAGAAGAAGCAAGGCGCTGGGTTATGATGGGAACACGCTTTCAATGACTTTCCCCGTCCATTCCGGTAGTGGCTTTCCTCCGAATAAATGAAGAATCATGGGAGCGGTATTGGTGGTGTTGTTCGGTTCGGTGATCAGGAAATTCCTCTTAATGCCCGGGCCTGAAATTCCCCATGGAACTATCATTTCCGCTGCGCTCGTACCCCCGTGGCCTTTTCCGATTCCCCCATGATCCGTCAAAAATAAAAAATGCGTATCGTTGAATAAGTCTTCCTGCCTCAATTTCTGAAAAAAGATTCCAATTTGCTGATCCGCCTCTTCAATAGATTGAAGATATTCATTGGACATCCATCCGTACTTGTGCCCCGCATTATCTGTATGAACGGAATAGAGGAAAACCACAGTCGGGATGTGGCGGTGTTTCATGATGAATTGAAAAGCCTGGTTGTAATTGGGGATATAGGCATCGTCTTTCAGATACTTGATTTCATCCAGATATTTTTCGTTGAACGGATAGGCGAGAGGTTTCCAATTATAATAAAAAGCTGTTTTACAGGAAGGCTGGCATTTTTTCAGGGCCTGAAATACGGAGGGATAATATCCGTCTTCGTCTTTCCGTACGGCGGGGTAGGAGGAATTCGCCAGCGTCCAGTTATTATTGAAGACACCGTGCTGTTCCGGGCCGCTTCCGGTTAAGTGACTGGTCCAGTTAGGCAAAGTGACGGAGGGCATCACAACCCTCGTATCCAGAGAGAAAGCTCCCTGTGACATCATTCCTTTTAAGGAGGGAGCATGCGCCTTTTGAAAACCTTCCAGACAAATCCCGTCCAGGGAAATCATGATCACTCTTTTGGCGGGATTGTCGGGAGTAATATCCGGTACGGAATTTTTAGGAATGCCGGAACCATATTGTGTGGTGGAAAGGGCTGTATCGCCCGTCGCCATTCCTGCCGCCGCCAGACCTAATTGATTCAGGAAATTCCTGCGGGTTGTTTGATGAGAGGAGTTTTCCATATAAAATACATACTGCCGGCTTGGAATATTTTTATCAACTCTTGCCAGCATGCCGGACAGGAGCGTGGTCTCAATCTGGACGTTTTACACAGGATGACATTTTCCGTGAGCGTGAGCAGATTTTCAGGGAAGTGGTGTTATGTGCCGCCGTTATTGAAATCAACCGATTAGCGTAATCATACCATGAGAGAGATACAAATACAGTTTTCCAAGCCCGGCAACTGGCGGGAATTCACGCTGACAGCCATCTACCAGGATTCGGATGGATATACCCGTATAGACCGCTATAAACAGAATGACATACCGGCCAACCAGGCCCCGGCTTTAGGCGCGGCTGTAGCCGTCATTGAGGACATGGAAGAGGATTGGCAAGCTGTCCAGGTATGGGCAAGGCTGGGAAATACCTCTGTGCTGAATCATTCCGCAGGAGATGATGAGGCCGTTGAGTTTGGTGAAGCCGTTCTGCTGACGATTGAGGCTGTCAATAGCCTTGGAGGCCGCCGTATTTTTACCCCTGTTAATTATGCACAGTTCATACTGGTGGATTTTGCCTCCATATCATTCTTCAAGTATTTTACCATCAGAAAATAATAAGGATATCAGCAAATAAGGTAGGACTGACTGCATGATGGCGGCTGGCTGGGGGATATGTGATGCAGCGGCTTTAGAGCATGGCAATGTAAGAGGGGGTGAATAGATGAAATAGCTTGTTCCTTATCAAGGATGCTTCCTCCACATCCTTTTCCGCCTACTGCCTGGGAGAAAGGAGTATTCCTGCGTACAAATTGCAGCACATTGTTTCCAAAAGCCGTTATCATGTACTGCGGCTCTATAAAAACAACAACCGCAAGCGTTCTTTTTCAAACGCTTGCGGTTGTTTTGAGATTGGTGGAGGCGACGGGAGTCGAACCCGTGTCCTGAAGGCCATTGATGACGGCATCTCCATGTTCAGACGCATATTGCTGCTTTCGCGGCTGCTTCGCCATGCGTCAACTAGGCAAGCTCGCTAGTTGCCTGTGGTAGTCTCGTGCGTTGCGCGGCAACCCCGCATTGCACCAGCCTGCTGTCTCTTCGTCGTCCCCTCTAGCAGGCGTTGAGGTTCTGACGCGGCTGAACTAATTAAGCAGCCAGAGCAAGGTCGTTAGACTCTGCATTTATTTTTTTAATCGGCTTTTTAGAAGGCCAGCCGATTAACCTTCACATGCAGCCAGCACCGCAGACTTCCAGTCGAAACCATGGCGCCCCCATATGTATTTACCAGTAGAGACAAAAAATCCCGCCGTGATGTTCAGGCAGGAATCATTTTATTTGCTGGTAGTGATGCAAGTGGCACGCCCGTAGGGATTCGAACCCCAAACCTTCTGATCCGTAGTCAGACGCTCTATCCAATTGAGCTACGGGCGCTTTGACTTGCGTCGTTTACCGCGTAAGCGGTGAGAGAAATATAGATTTTTCTTCGGGAAAGTCAAGATGTTTGTAAGATGATTTGAGAAAAAAATTCATTTTTCTCTTTTCGAGAAAATAAATTTTCAGAAAAGGAACCGTTGACTGCGGGATGGAGAAAGAGGGGAAAGTCGTTGCGTCATGGAATGGCCTGTGGCACACTAAATGGAGGAAATGAGCGAGTTTAAGGTGATCAGGTCGCCGATGGAGGCATTGAAGAAGTTCTTCGGCTTTTCCGTCTTGAGAGAGGGCCAGGATCAAGTGGTGGCTTCCATTATGGAAGGCCGCAATGTATTGGTAGTGATGCCCACGGGAGGAGGAAAATCCCTGTGTTACCAGCTTCCTTCCTTGTGCCGGGACGGGGTTTGCCTGGTTGTCAGCCCTCTAATTTCTTTAATGAAAGATCAGGTGGATGCCCTTGCCGCCAGGGGGATTCCCGCCACCATGATTAACAGCTCCCTGAGTTTTTCTGAGCAAAAGGAACGTTTGGACGGAATGAGGAAGGGAGCGTTCAAGCTGGTGTATGTGGCTCCTGAACGTTTTGGTCATGAAGGGTTCATGCATGCTCTGGCGGAGGTGGATGTAAATATGGTGGCTGTGGATGAAGCGCATTGCCTGAGCCAGTGGGGGCACGATTTCCGTCCGGATTATCTGAAGCTGGGAAGAGCTGTTGAGATGCTGGGGAGGCCCCAGGTGGCTGCGCTGACCGCTACGGCCACGCCGCGTGTGCGGGAAGATATTCTGAAACATCTGGGGCTGGATGACCCGGTGACTATTGTGCGCGGGTTTGCGCGGGAAAATCTGCATTTCCGCATTACTGCGTGCGATACGCACAAAGACAAGTACAGGAGATTGTATGAATTGGTGAAGCGTCACAAGACTGGTATTATTTATTGCTCCACCCGCAAAAAAGTGGAGCAGGTATATGAGGCTCTTTCCGAGCTTGGATTGAGCGTGACTGCCTACCACGCCGGCATGACGGATGAGCAGAGGGAGGAGGCCCAGAACGCTTTCATGAACCGTCATGCGGATATTGTTATTGCCACAAATGCGTTTGGCATGGGCATTGACCGGGCGGACGTCAGGTTTGTGGCTCATTTTGAAATTCCCGGCAGTGTGGAGGCCTATTATCAGGAGGCCGGACGAGCCGGACGAGACGGGAATGAAGCGTATTGCGAACTTTTGTTCAACCATGCGGATTTGCGGACCCAGGAATTTTTTATTGAAGGAGTCAATCCGGGAATTCCATTGATTGTGGAGCTGTACGAGTTGCTCAGGAAGCATTGCAGTGCGGAAACCCACGATGTCATGTGGTCTCTGGAGGAAATGGCGGAGCGTCTCAAATGCCGTAATGCCATGCAGGTGGGGGCAGCTTTATCCGTGCTTATACGCAATGGAGCGATCAGCCGTCATGACGTTCCGGGACAACGCGTGAAGCTTACCAGAGTAACGGATCCTTCCATAAGCGGTTTGAAAATTCCTCTGGATGGAGACGCCCTGAGGGAAAAGGAAGTGAGGGACCGGGAGAAACTGAAGGCAATGACGGAGTTCGCTTATTCCTCCGGCTGCCGTCAGCAATGGATTTTGAATTATTTCGGGGAGGAAGATGGAGTTCCGTGCGGCCACTGTGATCAGTGCCTGACGCTGGGCGTTGAGGAAGGCCAATCTCTGGGAGAGGAAGAGACCTTGGTGGTGCGGCAGGCGTTGAGCGGGATTGCGCGCGCATCCGTGCGTCTGGCTGATGGTTCATGGCAGGGAAGATGGGGCAAGACGAAGATTATTCAGATGCTCAAAGGGGCGAAAACCCAGGAGTTGTTAAGAACATCCCTGGTCCGGCTGAGTACTTATGGCATCCTTTCCCGATGGAGCGAGGACGATATCCGCCAGTTGTTCCGAGCCATGCAGATGGCGGGATTGACCAGAATGAGCGGAGATGCGGATCGTCCCCTGATTACCCTGAGTCCGAAAGGCAATGAAGTGATGATGGGGCGCAAGAAGGCATCTTTGGTTTGGCCTTTTGCCCGCCGGGGAAAAATATCCGTATCTATGGAGCAGGCCAGAGTCCGGTCTACGGGAAATTTGGCTGCCCTGGGAGAGTTTGACGAGGATTTGTTTTTGAAGTTGAAGGAACTGAGGAATGAACTGGCTCGGGAGGCCGGGATTCCGGCTTATGCCGTATTTCACAATTCTACGCTGGAAGGTCTGGCCAGGTTGAAACCTACCACCCGCCGTGGCGCTATGAATGTTCACGGCATTGGAGAGCAGAAAGCTGCCCGTTACCTGGATGATTTCCTGGAAGTTATTGCCGAGCATTGCGGGGTTTGAATAGGTCTTTCCTGCTATTTTCCCAATCAGGTGTGCGCCGTTTCCAGAAAATGGCGTTCATGCTATGCTGAATATATTTTTCGGGAAAAAACGGATGTTTATTTTAATAATATATTTATTGATATGGAGTTGTGTATATTTTTTCTCTTTCAAGGAGATTGTTTTTTTGCCCGAATGGAACAATCAAATGAATAGCTGTCTATCCCAATCCAGTAGAACCGAGAGGATTGCTTGATCGATATTTTTGACTGTATTATTTATGTATTGACTTCATTTTGGGAAGCGTGTAGTTTCTTTTCCACACATTACTCAAGACGGAGCGGTGGCTGAGAGGCTGAAAGCACTCCTTTGCTAAAGGAACGTACTGGCAAAACCGGTACCGAGGGTTCGAATCCCTCCCGCTCCGCCAAAACCTTTCTTTTTTAAGAGCCTGCACTTTAACGGTGTAGGCTCTTTTTCTTTGCAAATCAGGGGGGATTAAATGGTGGGGAATTATTTGCTGGTCTGACTGTCTTATTTGATATTTATCAAATTTGAATAACTTGGGCCCAAAACGCCGGTTAGAATGCCTAGCCAGCATTTGGAGAGTACAAAAATCAAACCCGCCGCACGTGTGGCCTGAACCAGTTTAATGATCTCCCTGAAGCTTTGAAAGAAAGAGGGTGGGAGATTCTGGCATTCATGGAAGAGTTCGGCTTGAGGCTGGCTGTTTCCGAGGAAGGAAGCGGAAAGTTTTTCAGATATTTTTATCCCGTGGATTGAATGTCCCTACGGGAAAGTTGGCGACCGTTTGTGGGGGCAGGAGGCTATTATTCACATGCCGCGTTGGGCTTCCCGGATTTTATTGGAAGTTGCGGAAATCAGAGTTGAGCGGCTTTTGGATATTACGCCGAACGGAGGCACGGATGGAAGGCATGGAATGCTGTCTGGCACGATGAAGAAACCAATGCCTGGTTTATGAAGGGGTGACACGGAGAAATCCGCGGGGTTGGCTTTTGTCCGGTTATCTTTCTTTCCCTTATGGGGAAAAATGAAGAGGAGCGGTTCCGCCGAACTGAATCCGCGGATGTGGGTTATTCAGTTCAATGTATTAATTATCAACGGAAAGATCAAATAAAAGAATATTTCGGTTACAGAGGTTTCGACCTGCTGGGCGGAGGGAATTGCCTCTGTTGCCATTCAGACAAAATCCGCTTATGTAATCAACTCCGTTTTACCATGAAAAAAGCGCCTTCCGGCAAAGGAAGGCGCTGGATATGAAAAGGTGAAAGAGAGGGGATTACATCCCCTTGTTTTTCATGGCTTCCGCCAGGGCGGCGCCCATTTGAGCCGGGGTTTTGGCAACCACAATACCGGCGTTCTTCAGGGCTTCCTGCTTGGCGGCGGCAGTACCTTTGCCTCCGGCAACAATGGCTCCTGCATGTCCCATGCGGCGGCCCTTGGGAGCCGTGGCTCCAGCGATGAACGCGGCAACAGGTTTTTTGCAGTTGTTCTTGATCCATTCAGCGGCTTCTTCTTCTTCGGAACCGCCGATTTCACCAATCATGATGAAGGCGTCCGTGTTCGGGTCTTCCGTGAAGAATTGCACGGCCTGCTGTTGGGTCATGCCGTGGACGGGGTCGCCGCCGATGCCAATGCACATGCTCTGGCCCAAGCCCATGTTGGTAACCTGCCAGACGGCTTCATAAGTAAGCGTGCCGGAACGGGAGACAATGCCGATTCTGCCGGGTTTGAAGATGTAGGCCGGCATGATGCCGATCTTGCAGTTAGCGGAGGGATTGACAATTCCGGGGCAGTTCGGGCCGATGAGAGTTACGTCCTTGTCCTTCAGGAAAGTTTTCACCTTCTGCATGTCCTGTACCGGGATGCCTTCCGTGATGCAGACGATGAGCTTCACGCCCGCGTCCGCGGCTTCCATGATGGCGTCCGCAGCGAAGGGCGGGGGAACGAAGATCATGGAGGCGTTGCAGTCCGTGGCCTTTTTGGCTTCCGCTACAGTATCGAAGACGGGGACCTTGCCTTCAAAGAGCTGGCCGCCCTTGCCGGGGGTCACGCCGGCGACGACGTTGGTGCCGAAGTCCATGCAGTTTTTGGCGTGGAATGCGCCGGCGCTGCCGGTGATGCCTTGCACGACCAGACGGGTGTTCTTGTCAATGAGAGATGTCATTGTCGTAATAAATAGTGAGGGTTATTTGACTGCTGCCACCGCTTTCTGGGCGGCTTCGTCCAGGTTGTCGGCAGGGATGATGGCGATGCCGCTGTCTGCGAGGATTTTCTTGCCGATTTCCACGTTGGTTCCTTCCAGGCGGACGACGAGCGGGATTTTCATGTCGATGTTTTTCGCCGCGGCCACAATGCCCTGGGCGATGACGTCACAGCGCATGATGCCGCCGAAGATATTGACCAGAAGGGCCTTCACATTCTTGTCGCTGGTGAGGATGCGGAACGCGTTGGTTACCATTTCCTCCGTGGCGGAACCGCCCACGTCCAGGAAGTTGGCGGGTTCTCCACCGTAGTATTTGATGATGTCCATCGTGGCCATGGCCAGGCCGGCGCCGTTCACCATGCAGCCGATGTTGCCGTCCAGGCCGATGTAGTTCAGATCGTACTTGCCGGCTTCCACTTCACGGGGGTCTTCTTCCGTTTCATCCCGCATTTCCATGATTTCCGGGTGGCGGTACAGGGCGTTGTCGTCAAAATTGAATTTGGCGTCCAGGGCGCACACGCGGTCATCCGTGGTGACTACCAGGGGGTTGATTTCCACCAGGGAGCAGTCCAGAGCGGTGAAAAGCTTGTAAACGTTGGTGATAAGCTTGGTGGCCTGGCGGAGCAGGGGGCCGGTCAGTCCCAACGCCACGGCGATTTTGAGAGCCTGGAAAGGCAGGATGCCCAGCGCCGGGTTAATGTGTTCGCGGATAATGGCTTCCGGGCGGGTGGCGGCCACTTCTTCAATGTCCATGCCGCCTTCCGTACTGGCCACGATAACGGGGCATTCCCGGGCGCGGTCCTGAAGAATGGCGAAGTAGCATTCCTTTTTGAGATCCACGGCTTCCGCCACCATGATTTTGCTGACCAGCTTGCCGGCTTCCCCGGTTTGCTTGGTGACCAGAACCTGGTTGAGCATTTTGCCGGCAACTTCTTCCACTTCCTCCACGGACTTGACGACGTGGACGCCTCCCTTAAAGCCGTTCTTGAAGGTGCCTTTACCACGGCCGCCAGCGTGTACCTGTGCCTTAACTACGTATTGGGAGAGGCCCATGTTCCGGGCCGTTTGTGCTGCTTCCTGAGCTGTGGAGGCGGCAATGCCCTTGGGGGTTGCCACGCCAAAACGCTCAAAGAGTTGTTTTGCTTGATATTCGTGAATGTTCATGACAGTGGGCCGTTTGGCCAAATGTTTGCGGAAGAAAGGCTAGGCCTATTTTTGGTGTCGGTCAAGGGAGAATGGTTTGGTCTTTTGATTTTTTGTCTGGAGGCGCCGTGAAGTTCCGTCGGAAATCAAAGAGGACAGAAGGCTTGACTGCGTGCTTAAAGATTGTGAAACTTCCTTCCCGTTTTTCTGTAGAGACCTTTTATGAAAATTTACCGTCCTTCCGATACCTGCTTTGACGAGATGAAGCGCCGGATGAACCGCCGCGCACTCCCGGAGGATTCCGTAAGGGATACCGTGAACGCTATTATCCGGGATGTTTCCGCGCGCGGAGATGAAGCCCTGTTTGATTATGCCGCCAGATTTGACAAAGCGCATCTGGATTCTTCCTCCCTGTTCGTAACGAAGGCAGAACTGGCGGAAGCGGAGGCCATGGTGGAGAAGTCTGTGAAGGAGGCCATTGCCGTTTCTCTGGCAAACATCCATTATTTTTCAGACCGCAGCCGCAGGCGGGACTGGTCCGGCGTGAATGCGCAGGGCGTGGAGGTAGCGGAGCGGTTCCTTCCGTACGACCGTGTGGGCATTTATATCCCCGGAGGTAAAGCACCTCTGGTGTCCACTTCCATCATGACGGGCGGTTTTGCTCAGGCCGCCGGCGTGCGGGAGATTGTGGCCGCCACGCCCTGCGGGCCGGACGGCCGGGTGAATCCCGCGCTTTTGTATGCGCTGAAAGCCTCCGGTGCAACGGAGATTGTCAAGATAGGGGGCGCCCAGGCGATAGCCGCCCTTGCGCTGGGGACGGAGAGCGTGCAACCGGTGGAGAAGATTTTTGGCCCCGGCAACCGTTTTGTTGTGGAGGCCAAGCGTCAGTTGGTGGGGGCCGTTGCCATTGATTTGCTGCCCGGCCCCAGTGAAGTAATGGTGCTGGCGGATGATACTGCGGATGCGGGGTTCCTTGCTGCCGACCTGCTGGCGCAGGGCGAGCATGGCCCGGACAGCGTAGTTGTTTTTGTCACCACATCGGAAGCGTTATTGGAGCAGGTGGAGGCGGAAGTGGAACGCCAGGCTGCCCTGCTGAGCCGCGGGTCCATCATCCGGGAGGTGCTGGACAAGCATGCCTACGGTTTTCTGGTTTCTTCCATTCAGGAAGGGGTGGAACTGGTTAATGCCTTTGCGCCGGAGCATTTGGTGCTCGTCACGCGGGATGAAGAAGCCGTGCTGGATGGCATCAGGACGGCGGGAGCCATTTATGCCGGCTCCCTTTCTACTGTAGCCTGCGGGGATTTTCTGGCGGGTCCCAGCCATACGCTGCCTACCGGCGGCGCCGGCAAGTCTTTTTCCGGCTTGCGGGCGGATCAGTTCCAGCGCCGCACCAGCGTGGTGCGCATGGACCGGAATGCTGTGCTGAACTCCGCCCCGTATGTGGCAGAGTTCGCCCGGGTGGAGGGGCTGGACGCCCATAACCACTCCATTCAGGTGCGCGCCGCCCGTGTGGACCGGTAATCCCGGATTTTTTTCAATTCTCTCCATGATGCAACAGCGGGGAATCAGGGAACGGTTGCCAGTTGCAGCAGGTCTCCTTGTTGCCGGATATGGCGGTATGGGCGTTTCCCGGCATCATGGGGGTGGAATGGCGCCGGCTGTTGAGAGCATGATAGCCGGCTTGCCGATTTGTTGGCGAGATTCGTTGGGATGGAGCGTCCGCGGGAGGGGCGGATTCATCCATTTGCTCGGAAATCCCGCGTAATCGTTTCACCGCATTCCGCATGTTCAAGTCCCTCATCCGCACATTTGCCATTGTGGCGGCCTTCATCGCGGGGTACATGATGCCCGGTCTGCATGTGTACAGCTGGACGTTCAAGTGGATGCTGATTGTGATGCTGTTCGTAACCTTTCTGGGCATCCGCTTCAAACGCATGAAGCCGGAACGGGCTCACTGGCTCCTGACGGGGGCTAATCTCATGGTCGCCCTGGCGGCATGGGGTGTGTGCCGCCTTGTTTTTGGGGATGGGTATCTGGCTCAGGCCGCTTTTTTCGTAGGCATCATGCCTACAGCCACGGCGGCTCCCGTGGTGATGGGGCTGCTGGGCGGCAGCGTGGAGTTTATGCTGACCGCCCTTTTGCTGATTAACGGTATTATCTGCGCCCTGCTGCCTTTCATCCTGCCGGCGGTTGTGGGGCGGGGCGGTTTTGAGATTTACCTGAACGTGGCCCAGAATATTTCCCTGGTCATGTTGCTTCCCCTGGCCCTGGCGCTGGCGGCGCGGCGTTTTTATCCGCGCGCCATTGCCTGGCCCAGGAAGTTGAAAGACGTCACCTTTGGCATTTGGGTGGTGATTCTGGTTTTGATAGCCGCAAACGCTTCTTATGATATTTCCTCCCGTGAGGGCATTTCGGAACGTGTTTTGGAACAGATTGGCGTGATTGCCCTGCTGGTTTGCGGGCTCAATTTCGGGCTGGGGCATTTGCTGGGGGGGCGCACGCGCGCTGCGGAGTGCAGCCAGGCGCTGGGCCAGAAGAATACCACCCTGTCCATTTATCTGGCTTTGACGTATGCCAGCCCCATTGCCGCTCTTGGCCCCACGTTTTATGTACTGTGGCATAATTTATGGAATGCCTGGCAGTTGTACCGGGCGTCCGAACGAAAGCGCAGGGATGGATAAGGGATGAGCCAACCGGTCCGGCGGAGGCGTCCGGCAGAGTTATAGGGGTGTCCATAGCCGGAAAGAACGGGTGGGAGGGGCTTTTGATACGGTTCCCAATGACGGCCGGCAGACTGTTGATGGTTCTTTTTTATCCACGGTCAGAAACGGCAGAGGATTGCTCCCCGTGCAAAAAGCTTGAAATTCGGGGAACGCCCGGTAACGTTATGCACCTGTTATGCAGGCATCTTCTCCTTTGCCCCCTCTGTCTCCGCGTACCAAGTGGCTGATTGCCCTGTGCCTGTGCGTTCTCGTGATGCTGCTGGAGTTTCTGACGTACCATATGGCGTACCGCATCGGCTATGATGAAGGGATGTTGACCACTCCGCCGGTGGTGGTGCAGAAAAGCGATGAAAAGGCCATGCAGAATTTGTCCCGCTTTATGGCGGATGTCTTTGCCTCGCGCGAGAGCCTGGCCGGCATTCTGGACAACCGGGAGGAACGCCTGGCATGGATCAGGGATCCGGAACTGCGGACAGAAACGGCCTGGGGCCTTACCCGCGAGTTGATTAGCCGGGGCGGCGCCATTCTTGCTCTTCCTGCGGCCAGGGAATTAATTGACGCGGGATACGCCGCCGGACGCTGTCAGGTATGGGCCCCGCGCGCGGATGCCGTGGCAAAGGCCCTGTTGGCGGAGCACCAGTACACTTCCGCCTACGATTATTTGAAAACCGCAGAGGAGGGATATGAGAAGGAAGGAATGACCGAACCGCTGGTGCGGACCCTTCAGACCATGAGTTCCATTGACCAGATGCTGAACAGGAATGAGCAGGCAAATATGTTGCTCCAGCGTGCGGTGGATGCCGCCGCGCATCTGGGGCCGGATGCCCTCCCTGTCAGGTCCAGGCTTTTGGCCGCCCAGGGAAGGCTGGCGCGCACTACGGGACGCATTCCGGAATCGCGCGAGTATTTCAAGAAAGCTCTGGCCCTGTGTTCCCAGCCGGACAAGACCACCGGAGACCTGGCCCTGGCCAGCATCAGCATGGGGGAGGCCATGTTGGAAGCCGGCAGGAAGGAGGAGGCCCGGGAACTGTTTTTAAAGGGACTTTCCGGCTCGGAAAATGCCTCTTACCTGTTGAATGACTGCCTCAATGCCCTGCGCGGTCTGGCCCGTATTTCTACGGAGCAGGGGAATTATGAGGAAGCCCTGGCTTATCTTTACCAGGCGGAAGGAGCTGCCCGCGGCGTATTGCCGGCAGACCATGCTTTTTGGACCGGGTTATATGATCAAAGGGGATGGGTCAACATCTTGCGCAAGGCCGCTCCGGAAGCCCGGGCGGATTTTTTAAAGGCCATTTCCAATAGCTCGGCTTCTCCCGTCATTTCCGCACAGTCACGCGAAGGGCTGGGCAAGGCATGGCTGGATGCCGGGGAGGGGGGCAAGGCCAGGGAGAATCTGGAAAAGGCTCTTCAGTTGCGGAAGTCCCATTTCGGCTCGGATCTTCTGTCTCTGGGCCGCGTATATTATTCCCTGGGGCTTGCCTGCGATATGGCAGGGGACAGGGATGGCGCCCTGATTGCTTATGCCGGCGCGGTGGATTCCCTGTTGAAATGCGTGGAGGGGGCGGAACGCAGAGATTTGCTGGTTCAGTCTTATCTGTGCAAAGCGTACGCCCTGTGCGACGGAGAACAATGGAAGGAGGCCGCAGAGGCTTTTGAGGCGGTTCTTCCCATGCTGGAAGGGGAGCAGCGGTCGGAAAATTACAAACAGCTTGGACGCTGTTACGACGAACTGGGCATGAAGGAGAAAGCGGATGACTGCTGGAAGGAATCCGGTTTTCCCCGGGTGCGCATGGCGTCCCCCGGACGCAGGACCTCCGTGAACTCCAGATCTTCACGGAGATAGGATGCGGGGGCTTCGTAAGACGTTGCGAGGCGTTTATTTTGCTTGATTTGTGCCGTCTTTTTGGCTCAATGCCTGCATGAGTTCCGAGCGCCATTTTTCCAGTAAGCCCTACCGTCCCGCACGCAAGAAAAAGTCTTATTGGAAACCGGTCCTCTTTCTGGTCCTTCTGGGTGGGCTCTGGTTTGGCTACATCCAGTGTTGGCCTACGATAGAAGGGTGGTTCAAGCCAACCATCCATGAGGTGCACAGCCAGACGCAGGCCATGGGGCATTTGCAGGATATGCTGGCTTCCTGGAACGGCTCCGATGCAGAGCTGGCGCAGATGGCATCCTCCGTGGACAAGCAGGTGGAATGGATGAATTCTCCCGAAGCCAGAGATTCCTTTGCATGGCTTTTGGCGGTGGAAATGGACCGGCGCGGCATGTTGAAAGAATCCGAACCTATGCTGGCTGCGCTCCTGGAAAAAAAGCTCGCCGCTTCTTCCTCTATGGCGGCGGAGGACAAAATCCGCCTCCTGGGCGTCAGCCTGAACTGGGCGCAGGAATTCGCCCGCCGCAAGCATGATGCCGTGGCGGAAAAGCTTTATGAAGTGATTTTGAAAAATACGCCGGAGGATCAGGTTTCCATCCATTTAGCTTGCCTGGAGCCATTAATCCGTTATGCGTATGACCAGGCCAGGTTTGAGCGTTTTTCCGCGTTGTGCAAACAGGCTGTTTCTCCTGTCATGAGGAGCATGCTTAACAAGCCGGAGGATGTGAAGAGCATGGTAAAAATCCTGTTGCTTCAGGATACCCTGCCTGACAAGGCTACCGGGTTGCCCAGCGGCACAGGAAGCGCGATTGCCCGGGAGCTTCTTACTAAATTCCGCCTGACCGCCAACCCTGATATGGGCCGCATTATCCTGAATGAACTGAAGATGCCGCTTAATGCGCGCCGGAAGTATTCCCAGGAAGAATTGAAGGCCATGGCCGACCAGCTGGAAGCAGCCCTGATCTGCTTCCGTGCGGCTGAAACGGAGATGGACTGCACGCCGGAGACAATGCTTGCCCTGGCGCGGGTAAGGATGCAAATGGGGGATTTGAGGGAGGCCTCCCGCCTGTTGTCCCGTGCGGAAGGAGCCGCCATGACGCTTGGCGTGGATGCTCCCCGTATTTTGAGCGGCTCCAGCCTGAGCCAGGATATTGCGTCCATGCGCTCCCAGCTTGAAAAATACAGCCAGGCAGAGGCTTTGGTGAAACGGGCTTATGAAGATGTGAATATCGCCGCGGCTTTCTTGAAGGCGCGGGATTACGATCAGGCTGTGAAGTATCTGGAGCAGGCAATGAAAGTGGCCCGTGAAAATACCACGTTTGTTCAGGCGCTTCAGCCGGTCATTCTGAATCTTCAGGCGGAGATAAGCGCCGGCAGGGAACAGTGGGCTTTGTCGGAGGCCCAATATGGAAAGTTGATTGAGGAGTGGGATGCGTTGACTCCGGAAGATAAGGAGAAACTCCGGAACAATCTGGCCTCTATTCAGTTGGGAGAGCTTTACCATGAAATTCACCGCAACTGGGCTGGCGTGTGTCTCAAGCAAAAGCGAACCACGGAGGCCCGCAGGGTGCTGGGAAAAATAGGGGAAGTTCCGGCGGAAGAACCGGAGAGGCGCGCCTCGCGCCGCCGCCGCAGATAGTCGCCCCTGCTCTCAGTCAGGCTTTCCTTTTTTGGAAAAGGCAAAGTTCTCAATTGGCATACCGGAGGGACGCAAAGTTTCCAGGAGGCTCCGGTTGGGGCTTGAACCGAGACAGGATGCCTGCGGGCGGCTGCGTGATTGCTGAAGGGGCTTTTTACGCGAAATGCCGCTTTAATCCTCTCATGGCATCATCAAAGAACTTTGGGCAGGTTCCGTTTCCCTGTATTGACGGGTATTCCGCATTCTGAAGGGGAATACGGATTCCAGACCTGTCAACAAATTATGTGCCTCTTTTTGCAAATGTAACGTTTCCGGTATGATTCATACCCTCAGGCAGAACTGAAAAACAGCTTCCGCAGAATCTTTAGCTGCGGACTTTGTCTTTCTGCCTCACATGGCTGAGAGCCCTTTTCCCATGAACCATTTTTTCACGGCGGTCAGCTGCGGACTGACGGCGAGAGCGCACAGTATATTTTGCGAAAATTTGGCTAACCGTAAGGTTGCCCTGTTCGAAAAGTTTGAAAATATTATCTCTCACCCTCATGGCTTCCTGAAGCGCCGCATCAGCGCCCCCGTATTGAGAATCGGAGAAATAACGGGTGAATAAACGCTTGTTCTTACAGATCGCCAACCGGTAGCCCTGAAAGGCCGTTGTTTCGTAAGTGTAACGGGTGATGTTTTTACAAGGCATATGAACAGGAGTTGTGGGACCGGGTGATAGAAGCAGTGGTAAGCTTCTATTAGGATAGGTTCCATTTCCTGCAAAATCCAGAAAAAACACAATTTGTTAGATTGAGTGCAAAAAATGCACCGCTAGATGTTTGTAGACAGTTTATTGTGGTGTGTCATCCCTGACATAAAAACAACCGTCGGAAACGCGGATTTTCAATTTTTCTCCTGCCTTCACCTGGTTTGTTTGCCGGATAAGCTGCTTATCCTGGTTTTCCACCAGGGCATATCCGCGGCGAAGGGTCTGTTCCGGGCTGTGAGCTTCAAGACGCGTCTGAATCAGAGTAAGTTGTGAAGATAAATCCGCCATGCGGGCGGCGACTGCATGAGATAAGCCGGCCTGAAGGGAAGCCAGAAGCTGCGTGCGCTCCCGATTCCTGTGGGCCGGGTGGCGCATTTGTAGATGGTGTTCCAATTTATTGATATTCAGTGTACTCTGAAAAATTCGCGTGGCTGCGGCATTTTGCAGGGTTTCTTGCATATCGTCCAAGCGCTGGGAATAAGGGGAGAGCAGGGAATACGCATCCAACAGTTTCCCCCGCAGGTAAACATCCAGTTTCAGCTTGGAACGCAATAGGGAATGCCGTGTGGAGGCCTGAAGAGCCTGTTCCATTCTGGACAGTTTGCGGAGCCATTCAGGTCCGTCCGGTGTGGCCAGCTCCGCAGCTGCGGTGGGGGTGGGCGCGCGCAGGTCCGCTGCGAAATCCGCAATGGTGAAGTCCGTGTCATGACCCACTGCGGAAATCACGGGAACGGTGCATTCGTAAATGGCTCGCGCCACCGTTTCTTCATTGAAATTCCACAAATCCTCAATGGAGCCGCCGCCGCGGCCTACAATGAGCACGTCCACGGGGGGAAGGCCGTTGGAGGGAGCTCCGGACCAGGCGCGCACGGCAGCCGCTATTTCGTGCTCCGCTCCCGTCCCCTGCACGCGTACGGGCAGCAGATAAGCCTTCACCCACGGAGCACGGCGTTCCAATACGTGCCGTATGTCCTGGATGACGGCGCCAGTAGGGGAGGTGACGATGCCGATGGCGCGGGGGAACGTGGGAATCTTCTTTTTATGTTCCGCGTCAAACAGCCCCTCGCGCTGGAGCTTTGCTTTCAACTCCAGAAAGCGAGCCTGCAAATCTCCCTGTCCCGCGGCTTTTACCTGCCTGATGACCAGCTGGAGCTGTCCCCGGTCCGGGTACACGGTGGCGCTGCCCAGGACATGGACTTTCATCCCTTCCTGGAGCCGTATGGGACATTTGGATACCGCTGCCTTGAAAAAGGCGCAGAAAATTTCCGCTCCCTGCTCCTTCAGGGTGAAATAAACGTGGCCGCTGGTGTGATGCCTGACGTTGCTCAGTTCTCCCACTACCCACTGGGTACCCACGGCGATGCTGACTGTGTCCCTCAGGCGGTAAACGAGCTGTTTGACCGTGATGGGGTTGGGCGCGGCGGGCGTTTCCTCCGGGAATTCCATAAATTATGGTTCAAAGGGAATGTTCAGAGCTTCATACGCCAGCATCCTGCATTGCTTGATATCCAGTTTGCCGGATGGGAGCATCGGAATGCGCTCTACGGGAATAATTTCCTTGGGGCACCAGAGGGCCGGCAGTCCCTGGTCAATCAGGCCATGCCTGATGAGGGTCCGAGCCTGGTGTACGTAATCCGTCACCAGAGTGGTGAGCAGGGCTACGGCTTCCCCTTTTACGGGATCCGGAATGGTGACGACGGCTATCCGTCGTTCTTCGTCCGCCGGATCCAGATTCCAAATGTTCATAATGGCGGCTTCCAGGGCTTCATGAGGCACCATTTCCCCCCCTATTTTGGAGAAGCGGGAAATGCGTCCTTCAATCTTCAGGAAGCCGAATTCGTCTGCGGAACCTATGTCTCCGGTTTTTAGCCAGCCGTCCACGAAAATGTCCCGGTCGATTTCCGGGCCGCCCAGATAGCCGGGAAAGATATTCGGCCCTTTCAGCCAGATCATGCCGGGAGTAGTGATGGGGACCACGCGTCCCGTGTGGGGGCTGGTGATGCGTATGGCGAGCCCGGGAAGGAGGGCTCCTACGGAACTCTTCTTCATGCCGGGAATGAAGTCTCCGGCGGCATTGGATGGCGCCGGATCAATGAAGTTGACGGAACAGACGGGAGATGCTTCCGTCAGGCCGTAGCCCTCGCAGGGAATGACGCCGAATTTTTCCCGGAAAGCAGTAGCAAGGTCTTCCGGCAATTTTTCCGCGCCAACGATCAGATAGCGGACGGTTTGAAAGGTGTCCGTTTCGCAGCGTTTCATAAAACCGCGCAGGAAAGTGGGCGTAGTGACTACCAGACTGATTCCGTACTGCTTGATAAGGGCTCCCAGCCGTTTAGCCTCAAGAGGGGACGGGTAGGTGACCATGTCATACCCGCCGATCATCGGATACCAGAGTCCGATGGTGATGCCGAAGCAGTGGAATACAGGCAGGCTTCCCAGAAACCTGCTTTGCGGTTCCAGCGTAATGCGGGAAGAACATTGAGAGATGTTGGAAAGAAGATTGTGATGGGTCAGAGGCACGCCTTTAGGCTCTCCGGAAGAGCCGGAAGTGAACATCAGCACGGCTTCGTCTGCTCCTGTAGGAGCATCCAGCCCCAGCTTCTTAATAATGAAACCCGCTGTCAGGAATTTGATGGCGAGGCCCCAGCGTTTGGCGGAACCTTTAAGCAGGGGAAGTTCCCGCTCCATGAGGATCAGATCCCGCTGGGGGGGCCACGGGAAATTCTGGAGCTTTCGCATGAAGGTATCCGCAGTGATGAACCAGTCCACGCCGGACTGCTTTACAGAGCTGGCGAAGGCTCCTTCCGAGGCGGAATAATTGAAATTCACCGGCGTTTTTCCGGCGAACAGGCAGCCCAGATTAGCAATGGCCGCCCCCTTGCCCGGCGGAAGAATGATGCCGACCCGGCGGTTCGCGGTAATTTTTTTCAATCTCTTGGCAAAGGCTACGGAAATGGCCAGCAGCTGGCCGTAGGTCAGCGTCGTGTCGTCAATGCCGTCGATGACCCGGCAGTCGGAATGAAGTTTAAGGCTGCGGAAAAGGAGGGCGGACAGGGAACCGTGGAGCTGGGGCAGCGTGGCGTATGCCTGGGCGGAGCATTCCAGCCACGCGGAAGTAAGGCGCGCCGCCATCTCGGCCCCAGGGGCCAGTTTGGGGAGAATATGTATCTGGATATCCGCCTGGGCGTCCGTATCGGCCTCCGCGTCCAGCACGGAGTTCGTATAAAAGCCGGTATAGACCGGTACGGGGGAAATATGCAGGGCTTCCAGAGCCTTGATGACCCGCGCCGGAATTTGGCTGATGGAGCCTTTCACATGGGAGACGGGGCCGGGCAGGAATACTACTCTTTTGCCTGCGTTAAGGCGTTCCATGATGGCGGAACGCAGCGCGATAGGGTCGCTGCCCCCGGCCTGGAACAGGATGCCGTCCGCTTTAGTGGATTCCAGGTGGGAGGCGGTGGCTGTATCCGGAGGGAGGCCTTCTTCCACCAGGTAGGTCATGCGGTCCCTGCCCAGTTCTTTTTCGAACATCAGCAGGGTTTTATAAGATACTTTGTTGAAAATCAACAGATCACCTGATTCGGATAAATTGGAGGAACCAAAAATGGCCATGGGAAAAAGATAAAAACTTGCTTGAAGCATTTTAGCAAGTTGCAGGGCAGGGAGCAAGGAGGAAAGATATAACCCCGGTTGCTTTTCCTTTAGTCATGCCTGTTATTGAAAACCTTTCCCTGCTTGGTGCGCTTTTATGAAAAAATGTTGTTTTTTGTGGCATGGTCTGGATTCTGCGTTTTTCTCCTGCGGAGGCGTTTCCGTGAATCAGTTTGTTCCGATATTTCACTTGCTGATTGATGGAGCTGGCAGGCAGCAACATCTTCGGACGTGAAGCGCTGGGGGAAATCCGGGTCAACGCGGCGCAGGACCAGGGAGACCGTAGGGGAGAAACAAACGTCTCCCTGCTGGGCAACCCCGGCTTCACGCAAAGCGTGAGAGGGGCGAAAGCGGGAACGACGGCGCTGCAGCTCGGAGCGGAGCTGGGCGTGTCCGTGGAGACGAAAGGAACCGTCTTCGTCAACGGCAATGCGGACATCCGTGACGGAGCCGGCCCTACTGTTCGGAGAGTAGTTTTTATAATATATTGGAATAATTTATATTAAAATTGTTTTTTGCGTCAAAATCGCTTGGATTCATAAAGCGGATTAAAAATTCGCCGTGCGATGGGAACCGGACCAATATACCAGAGTTGGCCCGATTGTTTGTTTATACTGATAAGGATAGAGTGATGGATATCCTTGGCTCCAGACCAGATAAAGGATGAAAGGTCTCTTCTGAAAGATGCGCAACACCTACGGAATCAACGTTTAAGCTTGTAGGTGGATTTTTAATCCGCTAATGATGATAAAAAGCCTCCTGTCAGGTTCGGGAGGAAGTTTCCGTACATCTTTTAAAAATCATGAAGCTGCACCTTCCTTTAAGTCTTTTGTCCTCCCTGCTTGCCTGCATAGCCGCTGTTTCCTCACTACGTGCCGCTGCGGAAACCTATACATGGCTGGGAGGGACGGTGGATATTCATTTGAATACTAACTGGACTCCGGATTACGGCAGCGGCAACTGGTCGGCAACATGGGCCGGTACGGCGACGAACAGCATGCGTTTTGATGCGGGAAGCATGACGGGGCAGCTCAAGGCTCTTCAAGCTTCTTTCAATACGCTTTCGCTTGGGGGCATAACTGTTACGGATAATTCTGACGGATTCAGCGTTTCCAAGAGCAATGGCTCCAACCGCACCATTAATTTGCGTGATGGAGGAGAAGGATATACGCTGTTTGATATAGGCGGGGATTTTTCTCTGGGTGTTGCCAACCAGGTATGGAATGGAGTTGTTTTCAATTCCGGCGCCCTGTTTAAAATTGCGGCCGGCAAGACCATGAATATTTACGGTGGTCTTGGAACGGCCGGGACGGGAGCCAAGACAATGACGGTGGGGGCTGACGGTTTTTCAGGTATCCTTGTTCTGAATACGGCGGCCCAGTCCTCCATGACGGCTGACTGGGTCATTTCCCATGGGGCGACCGTTCAATTGAGCAATGCCGCGGCTCTGGGTTCCGGCTCAGTCAGCTTAAACGGCGGCAATGTGACGGCCCAGCATAATGCCGTCTATAATAATGCCCTGACCGTGAGCGGTTCCTCCGGCATGACCGTGAATGCTGCCACTCAGTTCGCCAATGTCAGCCTTTCCAATGCCTCGGCCCTGAATATGAACGGAGGAACGCTCGGCATTGCGAACGCCGGTGTTTTGACGTTGGGCTCTTCAGGAACCATTACAGGGAATTTGACGCTGGGAAACGCGTCTCTTCTGAATTTTTCCGCTCTTCCGGCGTCCGGAGCATACTTGCTTAATGTAACAGGAACGCTGACCGTGAACAGCGAACTGCTTCTGGGGCAGGGAACGATGGAAGGCGTGGCCTGGGCAGAGGGTTCGTACAGCCTGATTCATGCGGGTTCCGTGACAGGAGTCCCTGCCAGTTCCTTTGTTCTGGGCGACAATCTTCTGGGTTCCTGGAGCACGGAGAACAATAATCTTACCCTGGTGGTGGAGCAGGTTGCTTTGCTTGAATGGAAAGGCGGCGACGGGATATGGTCTGTAACTGCTCCGGCTTCTTCACCGTGGAAAAATGACGGCGTGTATCATAATGGTTCCGGAGTGGTCATGGGAGATATTGACGGGAGTTCCCTGCAAACAGTAACCATTGATGGCGTTGTCTCTCCCACAATCATGATGGTTCAGGCGGATACGACGGATTATGTATGGAAGGCCGCAGAGGGAGGAGGAGCTCTGGAAGGCAGCGGAAATCTGGAGAAGACCGGCAATGCCAAGCTAACCATTAATATGGATAATGCTGATTATGCCGGAAAGGTTATTCTGGAGGGTGGAACGCTTGAAATGGGGAATGACGCTGCTTTAGGCACAGGGGATCTGGCGTTTGACGGCGGTACCCTCCGGTATGGAACAGGAGTAATGGCGGATATTTCCGGTCAGATTTCCTCCATGAGCAAGAGTTCCGTGAAAGTGGATACCAACGGCAATAACGTAAGCTGGGCTTCCTCAGATCGTTACAAGACGCTGAACCTGGAAAAGTCCGGCGACGGCGTGTTGGCTCTCGGCGGCGCCGTGTATACGGGGGCCCTGACGGTGGATGAAGGGGGCGTGTCCATTGCTTCCGGCAATGTTCAGACGAAGTTTTCCGCGGGAGTTACGGTGAATGCAGGCGGGACGCTTGCCATTTCCAGCACCATTAACGGAATATCTGCCGGAGACAATGCCAATATCGTCATCAACGGCATGAGCGGAGCGGGGCGGATTGAGCTGGACAACCAGGCTGCCAGGTCCCGTTTCTATATTTCCGGAGATAATTCTTCCTTTACCGGGGAATTGGTGGCAGACGGGCTGAACAATAATCCGGGAAATTCGAATGATGCCCGCGACCTTCAGTTTGCCACCGCCGCCAGTATGGGGCGGGGAACGGTCACCTTGAATGGACGCGGTTTCTGGCTGGGAACCGTCAACACGGCGGATACCGCTGTTATGGCGACAATCAATGTTCTGGAAAAAGGTTCCTATCTGAACGGGGGAAGCGGAAATTCCTATTACTTCGGCGGGGCGTTTACCGGGTCTGGCTCCATGACCACAGCTCTGGGCAATGCGTTCGCTTATTTGACGGGAGATATGACCGGGTTCCAGGGAGCATTTTCCCACACAGGCGATTCCCTGTTTACATGGGTGTTCGGCAACAATACGGATGCAGTCCTGAATGATGGAAAGCTTTTCGGGGATGGCGTGGTGTTGAAGGCTGACGGAGGGACAAGCCTGTTTAAATTTTCCTACACCAATGATATTATCCTGATGAACGCCACTGTAGGAGCGGCAGGGGCCTTGAACGCCAGAGTGGAACAGGCCGGAGCCGGAACGCTGGTGCTGACGCAGGATAATAGCGCGACGGGAACGCTCGCCATTACCGGCGGCACGGTTCAGCTGGGCAATGGAGAGGCTTCCGGTTCCTGGGCTGGGCAGATTACCGGAGCAGGGGCGCTGGTGGTGGACAGGGCTGCCGGTTCCGCGGCCCTGGAACTGAACTCCACCAACAATTATCAGGGAGGAACTACGCTGAATGGCGGTACAGTGAAAGCTCTGGGCGCCGGGTCTCTGGGCGCCGGAGATGTTTCCGTCAACGGCGGTGCCATTCTGGATATGAACGGCCAGGAGATTGCCAACAATGTCACTATTACCAAAGGTGGGCTGCAACATGCCGTCTCTTATGTTACGCCGGGCGGCGTAACCGTAAACGCGGAGGCCGATTCCGGGGATATTAATTTGGGCGGGCTGTCCGGCGACAAAGTGGGCAGCATCAACACCGCTACGGCGGGAACGTCCATTACCGGGCTGACAGGGAATCTGACGCTGACGGGAAGCAATTCCCTGCATGTGGGAGTGGAAAATACCACGTATGCCGCTGCCGGGGATCAGAGTAGTCTGATTCAGTTTAATGATATGGCTACGGGGACTGTTTCTTTCGGCGGAGATTCTTCCGATCTCACGCTGCACATGGATATTGATACGGATATCCTGATTGCCATGCGCGAACAGGAATCTGTCGGTATTCTGCTGACAGACGGGACGATTACCGGATTGCCGGACAGCGGCCTGGTGGCATGGCTCAACCGGCATCTTACGTTTAATGCTACGCTGGAAAGCCTGGGCTTTGGCATCCAGGGAGTGGATGGCGGCAGCATTATCATTTCCGGAAGAACGGATCAGATTTATATCGCTTCCGCAGACGGTTCCTCTGTAACGGAAATTCCGGCCCTGAATTCCTATGCACAGGTGATTGTGGACACGAATCTCACCCTGAATTTTGACGTACCCGCAGCCAATACGGACAAGACTGTTATCCGGCATCTTTCCTCCGGCACCAGCAGCACGGGTAACCTGATGGTGAATGCCGCCGGAGACGGTTCCCTGGAAATCGAACTTGCGAACGATCTGAACGACTCTGTGTTCAACGGCAATCTTACCGTGAACGGTGACGGCACGGACCTGATCAAGACGGGAGAAAAGACCCTGGCGCTGAATGGCAATGTCAATACCCCCAATGCGGTTGTTGTTAAAGAAGGCACGCTGGAACTGAACGGAAGCGCCAACAATGTCGGCACGCTGACTCTGGCCTCCGCTTCTGCAGATGCAATGGCGCGCACCGTGATTGGAGGGACTGTCACAGCCACTCTGTCGGATGAAGATGAAGGCGGTTCCTTGGAAATTGCTGCGGGGGGAATACTCAGAACCGCTGGGGATTCCGTCCTGGATCAGGAGACTTCCATTTCCGGAGCGGGGAGTTTGAATATTCAGGAAGGTTCCTCCCTCTCCCTGACGGGGGAAGCCGGCCTGTCCGGAACTTCCGTGACGCTGAACGGAACGCTGAGCCTGTCCGGGACGGGGGAAAAATCTATCCAGTCCCTCTCCGGTTCCGGAATGCTGGCGTTGAACGGCGGCGCCCTGTCTGTCACTTCCGCTTCCGCCAGAAACGGTTCTTTCTCCGGTACGTTGGATGGTGAGGGGCGCATTGACGTATCCGGCAGCGTGACCCAGGTAATGCAGACGGGAAGCTCTACGTATGACCTGGGCGTTCATGGAGGGGGGACGCTGGTATTGAAAGGGACCTCTGCCGCTTCCTCGCTTGATTACCGGAATGTTGCAGTAGGTTCTGCCGGCGCCCTGCGTATTGAAGCCATTGGACATGAAGCCGGAGACTCCAATACCTCCTTAAACGTCGGCAGCATTGATTTCCAAAGCGGTTCTACGACGGAATTCGTTTATAATCTAAGCGCGGCGGATCCTTTCGGCTCCGCTATGCTGACGGCGGATTCCATCACCATCGGGAATGGGGCGGGGTTCTCGCTTGCCAATATGGAAGGCAACACGGGGCTGGGAACGTATGACAGCCTGGACGGCGTGGTTCTGATGACAGCGGACACGATTGACGGCATGGCGGAGGGAGAATCTATATCCGTGGGAACTTCCGGCCTGTTTGCCGTTTATTACAAGGATGCGACCATGAGCCGGGAGGGCAATCATATTGTGTTGAATGCCACGGTGCAGCAGGACAATATTTTTACGCCTGCGGTGAACTCCCATAATTCCGGAGCAGGTTCCGACCTTCTGTGGGAGGCCAAGAATAATCTGGATGCCACTTCCCAGCTTGGGCAGGTGATGCATTCCATCAGCACCATGGTTACGGGAGATCATTCCGACCTGGCGGGAGCATCCAGGGCTTTGGCAGCGGTGGCTGGAAGCACAGTCAACGCGCTGGGGACGGCGCAGCGGGACGCCCTGCGCGA
>ERZ779880.990-NODE-990-length-29204-cov-2.882260_pt1 | contig 29204 bp, 28 predicted proteins | sample MGYA00511555_ERZ779880 | MGnify/ENA primary metagenome ERZ779880 (study PRJEB29588, sample SAMEA2145815) | human gut metagenome | biome: human gut; feature: human-associated habitat; material: faeces | place: Denmark | collected 2008/2010 ... | reverse complement strand
TTCATAATATTTTTTTGCCAGAGAAACTGGATCTCCAACTTCTTTTAGGCCCAAAAAATGAATGCCTTTCACCACCTGGCCATCTTTCACATCTAAACAAGGTATTATTCTTTTTGTCAACATATGCTTAACGCCTCTTTCAAATCTAATGTTTTCTCATAGATGGCCTTCCCGGCAATAACTCCATATAACCCTAAATCTTTACATTTTTGAATGTGTGACAAATCACGTACACCACCAGATGCGATTAAGTTACACGATACATGATTTTTAAGTGCTTCTAACATCTCAAAATTTGGCCCTTGTAAAGTACCATCCTTTGAAATATCCGTACATATCAATGTCTTGACACCAATCTTTTCCATTCTTTTCGCAAAATCCAAGTAGTATTCTTTACTTTTTTCTAGCCAGCCTGAAGTACAGACATAACCATCTTTACAATCTAAGCCCACCGCAATCTTTGATCCATATTTTTTAATTGCATCTTTTAATAAGCAATCATCTTGAATAGCAGAAGTTCCTAAAATCACTCTGGATACACCATTTTCAATATAAAAATCAATGGCTTCCATTGTACGGATTCCCCCACCGACTTCAACAGGTAATTGGCAAGTCTTTACAACTTCACAAATTAAATCCGCATTAACACGACTTCCTTCTTTTGCGCCATTTAAATCAACCACATGTAAATAATTAGCCTTTTCCTTTTCAAATTTTTTTGCGCAAGCCAATACATCTTCAGCCACACATTTTGACTGACCATAATCACCTTGATATAAACGAACCGGCTTTCCATCTAATATATCTATTGCGGGTAATACAATCATTTAGAACTCCTTTCCAAAATATTCCAATATTTTTAATCCATCTTTTCCACTTTTTTCAGGGTGAAACTGACATCCCATTATATGTCCGTGCATAACTAAGCCAGGTATTTTCATATTTCCATACATAGAATATCCAATTAGATCTTGATCTTCCATATCTTTGGCATAATAAGAATGCACATAATACACATACGTGTTTTCTTGAAAAATGTTTTGTGCCTGACTACTTTCTAAAACATTCCATCCAATCTGAGGAATTTTAACACTTGTATCTTCCATATGACAAACATGGCCTTTTATAAAACCAAAGCCTAGGCAATATCCATTTTCTTCACTCGATTCAAACAAGGCTTGCATTCCTAAACAAATCCCTAATAAAGGAACATCTTTTTTCACTTGTTGAACAACAAAATCGTATAATCCCATGGAATGTAAGGCGTTCATGCAATCTTGAAAAGCTCCAACACCTGGTAAGATCAATTTATCACATTTAGATAAAACAGAAACATCTTTTGAAACAACACTATCTAAATTTAAATAATCACAAGCATTTTTTACACTGTGTAAATTGGACATACCATAATCTATAATTCCAATCATTCTAACACTCCTTTTGAGCTAGGAATCTTATTTGATTCTATTTTTACAGCTTGTTTTAAAGCACGACCAAACGCTTTAAATATAGCTTCTACTTTATGATGATCATTCTTTCCATAGAACACATTGATATGTAGTGTAACACCTGCAGCAACACTGAAGGCTCTAAAGAATTCTTCAACCATTTCACAAGACATCGTCCCAATATTTTCACGATTGAAATCACAATTGAAGACTAAATATGGACGTCCACTAATATCAAGTGTGACATTACATAATACTTCATCCATAGGCAAATTCATACTTCCATAACGGGCAATCCCTTTTTTATCGCCCAATGCTTCTAAGAACAATTTTCCTAATAGTATACCGCAATCCTCGATGGTATGATGATCACATACTTCTAAATCTCCATCCGCCTTAACAACTAGATCAAAATTAGAGTGGAACGCAAACAATGTCAACATATGATCAAAAAAGCCAATTCCTGTATCAATTTCACTATTTCCATTACCATCTAAATCTATCTTTTCATAGATTTTTGTTTCCTTTGTATCTCTACTTTTTTCAGCTATTCGCATACTCAAATCTCCTTAGAACATCTAATACCATTTCATTTTCTTCTTTTGTACCAATCGTTATACGAAAACTTGCATCTTCATAATTTCGAATCGTGATATTCTTTTCTTTAAACATCGCAAGCAACAAATCCTTTTTTTCACTTCTTCCAAATAAGAAATTCGCATTGGAAGGATACATTGTCAGTTGCTTAAATTCCTTTACTTCTTGATACATTCTTTCTCTTTCTGAAATAATTGTCGCAATAGTATCCTTATACTCATCTGCATGTCTTAAGACAACACTTGCGATAGTTTGTGTCACACTACTTAAGGCATAAGGAATAAAGAGTGCACTTAACTTTTCAACTTGTGAAGAAATCATAAAGCCACAACGTATCCCTGCAAGACCATATGCTTTGGATAATGTTCGACATACAAATACATTTGGATACTCTTTCAATAAACAAACTGCACTTTCTTTACCAAACTCCATATAAGCCTCATCAAAGATAACGGGAATATCCTTAAACGCTTCACTAATTTTTTCCATTTCACACAATGTAATCGCATGTCCGGTAGGATTGTTTGGATTTGAAAATAAAATCATATCGACTTTTTTATCTTTTCCATTTGAAATAAACGCATCCACATCAAATGAACCATCTTGATTTGTTTCATATTTTTCAATCTTTGAATGATTCAACCCTACATAATAGTCATACATAGAGAAGTCTGGACTCAAAGTATAAAGTATTTTATTTTCCTGTAAATAATATTGAATTAAAAATCCTAACATTTGATCCGACCCATTTCCAGATAAGATCCAAGAAGACGGAACATTCATAACCTCTGCATATAAACGACGTAATTGGTGGCAAGTTGTATCTGGATACCGATTTAAGGATAGATTTGAAATCGCATCTATAATTTCTTGTTTAACTGTTTCATTCACATTTTGACTTGCTTCATTGGCATTCAACAAAATCCCTGACTGCACATGTGTTTTATATCCTTGCATTATTTCACTCTCACTTTCGCGGCATTTGCGTGGGCCTGTAAACACTCTTCACTTGCTATAGTCTCAATATATTTTGCGTAAGCTTCAATTGCTTGTTTTGAATAATATAAATAAGATGATTTTTTTATAAAGCTATCTACAGATAATGCACTAGAAAATCGTGCAGTGCCACTGGTAGGTAAAACATGGTTGGTTCCACCAAAATAGTCACCAATACTTTCGCAAGTATAATAGCCTAAGAAAACACTACCTGCATTTTTAACTTCTTGTAGATATTCCATTGGATTTGAAATCATTAATTCTAAATGTTCTGGTGCAATCTCATTACTAATTGAAATACATTCTTCAAGCGAATCACAAACAATGGCCTTACCATAATTCTTTAAGGATTGTTCAACAATTTCTTTTTTAGGTAAAATTGCACTTTGTTTTGAAAGCTGTTGATTCACAGAATTTAAAAGGTCTTCACTTGTTGTCAAAAGAATCGCACTTGCCATAGGATCATGTTCGGCTTGTGATAATAAATCTGCTGCCACATATTCTGGATTGGCATTTTCATCCGCTACAACTAAGATTTCACTTGGACCTGCAATCATATCAATATCAACTGTTCCATATACTAATTTTTTAGCAGCTGCCACAAAGATGTTTCCTGGGCCCACAATCTTATCTACACGATCAATCGTTTGTGTTCCATAAGCTAAGGCTGCAATGGCTTGGGCTCCACCAATCTTATAAATTTTATCCACACCTGCAAGTCTTGCAGCATATGCAATATTAGGATGAATTGTACCTTCTGAATCTGGTGGAGTTACCATCACTACATTTTTTACTCCGGCAATTTTTGCAGGCAGTGCATTCATTAAGACACTACTTGGGTATTGTGCTCGTCCTCCAGGCACATAAATACCTACAGCTTCTAAAGGAAGAACTCTTTGTCCTAAATAGATTCCCATTTCTTTTTGAAGTAAATATCCATTTTGCCTTTGAAGTTTATGGAAATCTTCAATATTTTGTTTGGCAAGCTTCATAGCTTCTACAAAATCTTTATCACACTTAGAAATCTGAATATCTAACTCTTCTTCTGTCACTTCCATTGTATCTAACAAAACATGATCAAACTCACGAGTGTATTTTAAACAGGCCTCATCTTTATTATTTTTTACATCTTGAATAATATTTGATACAGTCACCAATACATCTGTACTTAAATCTTGTGTTCGCGACATCAAATATTCTTTTAATACATCCTTATCTTCTTTATAAATTCGTGTCAACATCTGCATTCACCTTCCTACTTAAATCTTCTATGACTTTCATAACTTCTGAATGTTTTAATTTAAAACTTGCCTTATTTACGATGACACGAGCACTGATATCACATACTGTATCTAAAACAACTAAGCCATTTTCCTTAAGTGTTGTACCCGTTTCCATAATATCAACAATTCCATCGCATAAGCCTAAAATAGGAGCTAATTCGACAGAACCATCAATTTTGATAATTTCCACATCCATACCTTTTGATAAAAAATATTGTTTCGCTACCGTTGGATATTTTGTTCCAATCTTAATGTGTCCTACCTTTGAAAACAACTGATTTTGAGGTAGGCTAGCTACAATAAATTTACATTTTCCAATTTTTAAATCTAACAATTCATAAGTATCATTCTCATTTTCTAGAATTGTATCTTTACCTACAACTCCAATATCAGCAACTCCATGATTAACATAGGTAATACAATCATTGGATTTAACTAAAAAATATTGAATATCTTCAATGGAATCTTTAAAAACAAGTGCACGTCCCTTATCTTTTAAGGCTTCAATTCCATATCCTAAATCCTCTAACATAGATACGGTTTGTTTTTCTAGACGTCCTTTTGTCAGTGCAATAGATAGACCCATCATTCTACCTCCTTTACATAAATTGTTTCATTTAAGGAAGGCTCTAATATTACACTTCCTTCTTTTCGTAACTTATTTGCTTGTTTCATAGCTTCAATTTGTTTGGATTCTGGATAATAAAGTATAAATTTCTTTTTAAGTTGCACATCCACATGATCAATCAGCGGATCTAGTTTTACACTAAAGCCACATGCCGGTAGGTCTCGACCAAATTTTTTAAGTAAACAATCATATCTTCCTCCACTTAAAATACTTGTTCCAACACCAGATACATAGCCTTCAAAAATGATTCCTGTATAGTAGTCAAGATGTGCCACTTTTCCTAAGTCGATAGCCACATCACTAGCTACCGAAAGCATCCCAGCTTCTGCACCTTTTTTTAACGCCGGCTCTACCTCTTTTAAAGATTCATCAAAACAATATGCGTATGCTTCATCCAAGATATTTACATCTCCACAAAGAAATGGCAGGTGCATAAAGAAATCCACAATTTTTTCACTTAAATATAATGAATCTAAATATATTTTTAAATCGACCATACTCTTTTTATCAATCAAATTCGCTAAAGTATTAATTTCTTCTGTGCTTAAGCGAACGACTTTACATGCGGCTTGAAAAAATTGTACATTTCCAATTTCCAATGTGTAGTTTTTAAAATTCTTCATCACTTCTAAAGCACAACATAATACTTGAACATCACTTTTTGAATCCAACCCAATTAATTCAATGCCACAATCTGTAACTTCACTTCTTTTACCGGCAAACTTTTGTCGTACTTTAAATACATTTGAAGTATATCGATAGCGAAATGGAGGCTTCGAATCTTTAAATTTACTTGCACATACACGTGCAATAGGAACGGTCATATCGGTTCTTAATGTTAGAATTCTTCCATTCTCATCAAAAAATTTATACATATCTGTCGTTTGAATATTTTTAAATGCATTTTCATACGTCTCATAATACTCAATTGTTGGTGTAATGATTTCTTCATATCCAAAAGATTCGAAAATTTGTTCTAAAGTATTTTGTAGATATTTTTTCTTTTCACATTCTTGTAAAATGGTATCTTTCATTCCTTGTGGTAATTGTATCTGCTGCATAATGACCTCCCTATAAACAAAAAAACTTCCGTCCTAAGGACGAAAGTTTAACTTACGTGGTTCCACCTTATTTCGCTATTCATAGCCTCAAACCTGATAACGCCAGGAATACGTTAAAAACTACTATTTTCATCTTTACAGCTCCAAGACGTGTTCAAATAGCCTTACTCTTTCTTTGCACCAACCAGAAAGTCTCTTAAAGCAGTACTATCTTACTATTTCTTTTCATTGCTTTGAAAATAATATAGTCTTATTGAAAATAAATGTCAATAATAAATGTAAATATTTTACATTTTCTCCCATGAATAATAGGATCCCCCAAATACAAATAAATGTTCAAAAGGAAGAATTGAACGAATTCTTTCATTCAATCCATCGGGATTTTTCGCATCGTGTTCAATGGTCTTCACAAGGCGATTTTTTCCACAATTACTCTTATACATTTTTAATTGCCAACCATTTTCTTCGACTTCTTTTGATTCTAAATCCAACTTTGATATCGCATCTAATATTTCATTCGCCTCTATTTTCGATATACTTGCCTGCTGTGTTTTTAGTGGTTTTACGCCTTCATTTGTCATGATATATCGAGTTAGATAGACTCTACCATTTGCGCTAATCGTTAAGTTTTGAGCGACTTCTTCAGATACACTTGCATAATGCCATTTACTTAATAGATTTCGATTTAATTTAATACATTGTAGTGTATCTGATTCTTTTAGTGAAAGATATCTAAGTAATAATTCTTTAAACATTCCTGATTCAATGAAACTTTTTAAAAAGTAAGGTACATACTTTTCTTTTTCAAACACATATGTAATATATGTACAAATTTGTGTTTCATCCAAGTCATGAATACTTTTCTTTAATACAGAATCAATATGTAACATATATTTTTCATCGTTTAAACCTTCAACTTTTAAACAATGATATACATTTAAAATAATAGGATCATATTCTTCTTTTACACGATAGCCTACATGTAAAAGATCCACACACGCATGAATGCTTGCAATCATGACATCACCTACTTCGTATTCGAAATTGCCCAGTTCGCATCAATAATATAGTCTTGTTGAATATCGGATAAGAATACTTCTTCTACTTGTTTATATACACCTTCATGGAATGGCATAAAATGCATTTTATCACTTTCCTTTTCATCCAACACCATTACGTAATGAGGATTTTCTAATGTTTGAATATTCCAATAATATAAACCATTCACATTTTCAGCATCTTCATATTGTGAAAGTATTAAAAGCTTGTACAATTCCATAATGCGATCATCAAATCCACTATCTGAAATCAAAATTTTTTCAATCCAGTCTCGTTCATTATCGACTATACGCACTGTATAATCTGCATCTACATTGGCATTTTTTAAAGCGATTTCGCTCGATTTTAAGTCTTTTTCTTCGGTATACTGAATTAAAAGCTTCTTTTCCATATCGTGATATAAAACAGGATATGGTATATGAAACTTAGAATGACAATGTTCGCATTCTATGTCAAAAAGCTTTCCACTCAGTATCTTTGTCTTCATATCTTTGTCCAATTGCACATTGATTGAAGTATAAATGTCTGTATTAAATTCCTTATTACATTCAGGACATACTAACTTAATTTTCTTTTCCATAATTTCTCCTATTTATTCGCTAAAACATTGGGAACAAGTTCCACAAAGCAATCTTCATATTCTTTTTGAAGAGCAATTTTTAATTCTCGGTTGGCTACTTCAAGTTCTGTAAAAGACATTGTGTCAACTCGTGTAGTAAAGTAAATAGATATCCACATTTTTCTTCCTGTTGTCGTGATATCATAGAAGACAGGGTCATAGGGATAATTATTTAATATAGATGAAGAAATATGTTTTATTTTTGTGACTTCTTCTTCATCTGGACTTAAAAGCATTAAACTTCTAAAACTATCTCCAATCATTTGAATAGGTTCTTTCATCATGCCTAACGCCAATACGATTGCCACAATTTGATCAAAATAGGGTGATATAAAAGCAAGTGGCGTATGTGTTAAAAACGAAGATAAGAAAAACGCTAGCGATACACCAACACTTGAGAATACATCTATTTTCCATCCATAAATTTCGACATCCACTGTAGGAGATGTCACCTTTTTATTAATTTGCATAAGTATGAATAAAATCAATGCGGAAAAGCATGTTAAAATCGTTTCAAACATAGAAACCTGCATATGATCAATTTCATTTCCACCATTCAACATAATTTGAATATTATTCATAATCAAAACCATCATAACCGCTATAAACATAAACCCTTTTAATAAGATTACTATACTTTCAAGTTGTGCATATCCAAAGGGATGCTTTTCGGTTACTGGTTTATAAAATAAAGGAATAATATAAATTGTTAATCCAATAACAACAAGTTCAGTTGAATCATAAACGGTATCTGCTAGAACCGACTGGGATTTAGAATAGATGGCCATAATCAATTCTGCAAGTGCAAATGCAACACCGGACCAAAAAGAAATACGCATTACAATTTGTTCCTGTTTTTCTTTCATTCTCTCACCTAATTTCCTAGATATTATACCACAAGAAAAGGAACGTCTTTAAAAAACGTCCCTATTGTTGATTACGGATATAATTCAGTGCTCCACCTGCCATAAGAATTTCGACATCTTCTTTACTAATAGGTGCATGCACTTTATATGTTTCTTTCTTTGTCACATTTTCAATCGTTAAATCAAATGAATTATAAAGTGAATCTACATTTTCAATTTTCAATTCATCCATTTCATCAATTTTGTCATAATCCGATTTATCATCAAATACAAGTGGCAACAAGCCAAAATTGACTAAATTAGCTAGGTGAATACGGGCAAAAGATTTAGCCAAAACAGCTTTTATACCTAAATACATTGGTGCAAGTGCTGCATGTTCTCTACTTGATCCTTGACCATAGTTTTCGCCGGCTACAATAATACCTCCATTATTTTCTTTGCATACTTCATCAAAATGCGGCTTATTGTTTTCAAATATGAATGTAGATAGTTTTTCAATATTTGAGCGATAAGGTAAAACCTTCGCTCCAGCTGGTGCAATATGGTCTGTCGTAATATTATCTGGTAATTTGATGACAACTTTTTTATCAATTGTTTGATCCATTGGTGTATTTACAGGCAGTGGTTTAATGTTGGGGCCTCGAACAATTTCAACATTTTCTGGATTCTTGCTTGGGGCATAAATCAATGAATCATCAATATAGCTTTGTTCTTTTTCAAATTCATCTGCATAATCTAATGTCGTTGGATCTGTAATAACTCCTGTAATTGCACTTGCCGCAGCCACTTCTGGTGATACTAAGTAAATACCGGCACTTAGTGTTCCACTTCGACCATAAAAATTACGGTTAAATGTACGTAAACTTACGGCATCACTTTTTGGACTTTGTCCCATACCAATACAAGGCCCACAAGTACATTCTAGAATTCTTGCTCCACAAGATACAAAGGTTGAAAGTGTTCCATTTTCAATTAATTTCATAAGTACTTGTCTTGATCCTGGTGAAACAACTAGACTTACATTATGCGCAATCTTTTTACCTTTTAAAATAGCGGCTGCCTTCATTAAATCTTCATAGCCTGAATTTGTACAAGAACCAATCGCTACTTGATCTACTTTCATGCCAGAAAGTTCAGATACATTTTTAACGGCATCTGGTGAATTTGGACATGCGGCTAATGGTACTAATTTGCTTAAATCAATTTCAACAGTTTCATCATAGTGACAACCTTCGTCTGCACTTAAAGGAATATAATCTTCTTCTCTTTGTTGACGTTTTAAGAATTCATGGGTAACCTCATCACTTGGGAAAATAGATGTAGTAGCTCCAAGTTCAGCTCCCATATTTGTGATGGTTGCTCTTTGGTAAACACTCAAATTTTTGACGCCTTCTCCAGTGTATTCAAAAACTTTACCAACGCCTCCTTTTACACTCAATAATTCTAATAGCTTTAAAATAATGTCTTTACTAGAAACCCCATGCGCTAGAGTACCTGTTAATTTTACTTCAACAACTTTAGGACATGTTAATCGATAGCCAATTCCAGCCATTGCCTTGGCAACATCCAATCCTCCTGCGCCAATCGCAATACATCCTATTGCCGATGATGTCGGTGTATGTGAGTCGGATCCAATCAATGTTTTTTGTGGTTTGGCAAAACGTTCCAAATGAACTTGGTGACAAATTCCATTTCCTGCTTTTGAAAAATAAATACCATATTTACTAGCTACACTTTGAAGATATGCGTGATCGTCCGCGTTCATAAATCCATTTTGTAGTGTATTATGATCGACATAGCTAACAGATAATTCTGTTTTTACTTTTTTCACTCCCATAGCTTCAAACTGCATATAGGCCATAGTCCCTGTCGCATCTTGTGTTAAAGTCTGATCCATTTTGATTTCGATAGGTTGGCCTGCTTCTAATTTTCCTTTTAATAAATGTTTTTCTAGAATCTTGTACGTCAAATTTTGCATAGACAATATCCTCCTAAAACGAATTATAACAAAAAATGTAACATAATGAAAGTTTATGTTATAATATGAAACATATGAAAGGAGGTTTCATAAAGTGCACACACTTAAAGAAATCTATCAAGATAATGAAGAACGCAATTTTATTGATCCTTCCCTATACTCTAGATATCGTGTAAAAGCTGGGCTTAGAAACGACAATGGTACGGGAGTTAAAGTAGGATTAACTAAAATTTGTGATGTTATTGGGTATAAAATTATTCATGAAAAAAAATATAACATTGATGGTCAATTGATTTATAGGGGCTATCCAATCAATTATTTAGTAAACAAACAACCTTCAGACAAAATCTGTGGATTTGAAGAAACGGCTTATCTTTTAATTTTTGGAACCTTGCCAAATGCTGATCAATTAAAAACTTTTAAAGATTACTTACTCAATTTTAAAATGGGGCCTGTTGACTTACAGTATGAAACACCAAACATATTGAATGCACTTCAAATCGAAGTATTAAAATTATATGCGAAAGATCCAAGTGCAGATACAGATGATCTTGAAGAAAGAATGATGAAAGGATTAAAAATTCTTGCGAGTATTCCACTTTTCACTTTTTCATATGCCCGTAATAAAGTATTTAAATCATATCCTTATCCAGACAGAAGCTTAGCTGAAAACATCCTATGCATGGCTAGAGGGAATGATCAATATACATTTGAAGAGGCTAAAATCATGGATACTTTATTAATGATCCACGCCGATCATGGTGGTGGAAACAATTCTACTTTTGCCAATGTCGTAATATCCAGTACAGGAACGGATATCTACTCTTGTATTTCGGCTGCCATTGGTTCATTAAAAGGGCCTAAACATGGTGGAGCAAATTGTAAGGTAACTAACATGTTCAAAGCCATATTTCATGAGGTTGGATTTACAACCGATCAAACTACGCTTAAAAAAATTGCAAATCGTATATTAGATAAAGACTTTTTTGATCACAGTGGACTTATTTATGGTATTGGTCATGCGATCTATACTAAAAGTGATCCACGTGCACTATTAATTCACGAGCAATGCGAAGCTTTAGCTAAATCAAAAGGACAGGAAGAGATTTACAATTGTATTCATGCTTTTGAAAAGGTTGCTATCGAAGTTATGAAAGAAAGAAAAGGCATCGACGTATGCGCAAATGTGGATTATTATTCAGGCTATGTATATTCATTACTAGGTATTGAAGCCGATCTATTTACACCATTATTCGCGATTAGTCGAACAGCTGGCTGGGTAAGTCATCATTTAGAAAATCGTCAATCCAATCGTAAATTAATTCGACCTGCCAATGTTTATGTAGGAGAAATGGAGGAAATCAAATGACAACAATAACAGTTTTTAAAGGAGATGGAATCGGACCAGAAATCACGGATGCCGTCATTAAAGTTTTAAATGCTGCAAACGCAAAGCTTGAATATGAAGTGTTTAATGTAGGGGCAAAAGTATATGAGGAAACTGGGGAATATATTCCTGAAAAAGCTTTTGAATCTTATGAAAAGAACAAAATTTTATTAAAATCACCTATCACAACGCCGGTTGGTAAGGGATTTCGTTCTTTAAATGTTACATTGCGAAACAAATATGATTTATGGGCAAATATTCGTCCTGCTAAATCCAATCCTTGTATTCCTACAAGATTTGACAATGTAGATATCGTAACTTTTATGGTAAATGTACCTTGGGGAAGCAATGTATTTCAGAGCGAAGGAAAAATTTATCGTATTGATGAAAATACAGTTTATGCCTATAAGATCATCACAAAAAAGGCAAGCACAAGAATTATTAGAGCTGCTTTTGAATATTGTGTTAAGAATAATCGTAAAAAATTAACTTGTGTGCATAAGGCTAATATTTTGAAAATGAGCGACGGCTTATTTCTTCATATTTTTGAAGATATTTCCAAAGAATATCCTCAAATCGAATCCAATTCCTTAATTGTGGATAACACTTGCATGCAGCTTGTGATGCATCCCGAACAATTTGATGTTATGGTTATGCCAAATCTTTATGGAGATATTGTTTCTGATTTAACCAGTGGTTTAATTGGCGGATTAGGTTTACTTCCAAGTTGCAACAAAGGCGATGAGTATGCCATGTATGAAGCGGTTCATGGTAGTGCTCCAGATATTGCAGGAAAACATATTGCGAATCCGAGCGCTTTACTATTATCGGCTTGTATGATGTTAGAGGATCTTCATCAGGAAAGTGTTGCCACAAAAATTCGAAATGCATTAAACAAAACATTTGAAGAAAGAAAGGTATTAACTTTTGATCTTGGCGGAAGTGCTTCTACAGATGCATTCACGGATGAAATTATTAAAAATTTATAATATAAAAGACGAAGTATTTACTCTTCGTCTTCATCTTCGTCAACCATTAGAGATTGACGATTTTTTAATGTTAAAATATATGTTCCATCTTTTGGATATGCACTTTTGTCTTTTTGATCACTCAAGATTTCCAATTCACATGGGTATCCTTCATTTTCAAGAATTTGTAAAAGATTCTCCTTACCAATTTTTTTAGTAATAGCACGTCCACACGCACAGTTACCATATTGATCAAGGCATTGTTTAATCCACACAGGAATTTTTGAAGCTGCCATTGTATCCTCCTTGATTAAAAGTATTCGCAAAATATATCATATGCAAAACACCTTTAAAAATCAAGCAGAATTCACATTAACCTTCTAAAACTGCAATAATATTTGGATAATATGTAAAACGATCATCTACAAATTGTAAAGCTTGGTTTGCGATTTGTTTCGCCTTGTCTTTATCCACACCTTCATAAATAGAAGCATAACGATAGTAGATATAATCTTTGATTTGGTTTTCTCTTAAGATATAACCATAATCTGCATCACCTAATCCATAATCTCCATGTAAGATATATAGATCAGCTACATCCATCATAATACGATTTCTATATGTATCATGTAGATCTTCTAATTGTGATAATACGGCATAAATAAAGTGTTCATAATAATCTACATCTTCATATTTCCATGTTTTCAAAACGCTATACGCAAGATCCATGAATTCTTCAACGAATTTTTCAACATCGATTCCAATTTCTTCATCTAAATTTTTTGAATCATGAATATCTTTATGTTGTGCAATCATTAATACTTTACGCATCGTATCAAATTGAGCCTTGTATTCTTCTCCATCCGCAACAACATCTGTAAATTTATAATTCAATGCATGATCAACATCCGCTTGTAGATCTTCAGCTTTTTGAGGTTTAATATCTGCTGTTTCATATACTTTAGATACTAAAACTTCTACTAAATCTTCATCGTATCCATCTTCTTCAAAATTAAATTTACCTGTTAATTGATACTTATTCACTAAATCTTTTGAAACTGATTTTACATCTGGATTTAAAATCAATTGTTGAATAATAGAATCACGAGTTACATTCATTGACATCGCTTTTGCCAAATCAAGACATGTATCTAATGATAACTTCGCATATTGTTCTTCTTTAGTCATTTTCTTAATCGTTACCTTTTTAGTAGTTGTTTTTTTAGTTGTAGCTTTCTTTGTTGTTTTTTTAGCTGTAGCTTTCTTTTTTTCTGCAGGTTTTACTTCTTCTTTTTTAACTTCAACAGCTGGTTTTGCAGCTTTTTTTGTTGTAGCTTTTTTTGCAGGAGCTTTCTTTACTTCTGCAGGTTTTACTTCTTCTTTTTTAGCTTCAACAGCTGGTTTTGTTTCTTCTTTTACTACTTTTTTATTTGTAACTTTTTTTGTCGTTTTTATTGGCATATGAAACCTCCCTTAAACGTGCTTTCTATAACGTTATTATAGCACTGAATACAAATATTCCCAAATTTGTATAGACAAAAAGGTATATTTGACACATATATTTAATGATAAATGGTGTATACTACAGAATATAGCATGCAAAAGGAGGAATTAACATGCAAACACCGCCAAAATTTAAACCTAAAACATATGTTCCTGTTCGAAATAAAATTCTAACCACTGCAGGTATAATCTTGTTATCTGGTATTGTCGGATTTGGTGCTGGTTATGCCGGAAGTCATTTATCTAATAACGCCAATGTCACCATTCAACAACAAACTAATAAATCCAATTCTGGAACCATTCAAGTAGCAGATGTTTCAGATATCGTTGAAAAATGCAAAGATAGCGTAGTAGAAATCACGACGGAGTCTGTTTCTAGTGGAAACTCTATCTTCGGCCAATATGTGTCTCAAGGTGCAGGTAGTGGAGTCATCATTAGTGAAGATGGATATATTGTCACAAACAATCATGTTGTGAGTGGTGCAACCAGCTTAAAAGTCACAACAACAGATGGAACAGAATACGATGCATCGATTATTGGTACAGATTCGCAAACTGATTTAGCTGTCATTAAAATCGAAGCTCAAAATCTTTTAGCCGCTACATTAGGTGATAGCGATATCTTACAAGTAGGAGATCCTGCCATTGCGATTGGAAATCCATTGGGCGAACTTGGGGGCACAGTTACTACAGGTATTATTTCTGCAACCGATAGACAGATTACAATCGATAACGAAACAATGACTTTACTACAAACAGATGCCGCCATTAATCCAGGAAACTCTGGAGGTGGATTATTTAACGCAGATGGAAATCTAATTGGTATTGTAAATGCGAAAGAAAGTTCTACAGGAATTGAAGGATTAGGCTTTGCGATTCCAATTACACCTGCCAAAGATGTTATTACAGAGCTTATGCAAAATGGAAGTGTAACTTCTAGGCCAGCCTTGAATGTTAGTTTATATGACTATACTTCAAGTAACCAAACGCAAAATTCTAAATATGAAGATGGTTGTTATATCGTGCAAATCGTAAAGAATGGAGCTGCCGATAAAGCCGGATTAAAACAAAATGACCGCATTATCCGTTTTGATGGAGAAAAAATTCAATCAACAAGTGATGTAAAAGCTATATTAAAAAAGCATAAAATTGGAGACAACGTCAAGATGGTTGTTGATAGAGATTCTAAAGAAATCGAAGTCGAAATTGTCTTACAAGCACAAACCCAAGCAAAATAAGCCAGTGATTCACTGGCTTTTTAGTTTAAACTAACCTATAATATACGTGTAGATATAAGAAGGAGAATGAAGTTATGTCTGAAAAAATCAAAAAAAGAAAGATCATGCTTGTTGGTACTGGATTTGTCGGCATGAGTTTTGCCTATTCAATGCTTTCTGAAAAAGGTATTGATGAACTTGTATTAGTCGATGTGAATGAAGACAAAGCAAGAGGAGAACAAATGGATCTTAGTGATGGTCTTGTATATGCAGATACAAAGATGAAAATCACAGCTGGAACTTATGCAGATGCTACGGACACAAATATCGTTGTCTTAACAGCTGGAGCTGCTCAAAAGCCAGGTCAAACTCGTTTGGATTTAGTTAAAATCAATGCAAATATCACAAAAGGTGTATGCCAAGCCTTAAAAGAAAATAACTTTAATGGTATCTTAGTTGTTGCAAACAACCCAGTAGATATTATGACTTATGTAGCTTGGAAAGAAAGTGGATTACCTAAAAACCACGTAATCGGTTCAGGTACAGTATTAGACACGGCTCGTTTACGTCATGCATTAAGTGAAAAATTAGGATTTGCTGACAGTAACATCCATGCTTATATCATGGGTGAACATGGTGATTCTAGTTTCGTTCCTTGGATCCACTCATATATTGGATGCAAAAATTTACTTGAATACTTAGATGAAAATAATATTTCTTTAAGTGAATTACAAGAAATCTATATTGATGTACGTGACAAAGCTTATAAGATCATCGAATTAAAACGTGCTACTTACTACGGAATCGGTTTGGCATTAAAACGTATCGTATCTTGTATTTTAAATAATGAACGTGCTATCTTACCAGTTAGTGCATATCAAAATGGTGAATATGGTAAAGAAGGATACTTTATTGGAACACCAAGCGTTGTTGGTTCAAATGGTGTAGAACAAGTTATTCGTTTACACTTAAATGAAAATGATCAACAAAGATTTGATCACTCATTCGATACATTAAAACAAACAATTGAAGATAATCTTCAAGATATCCTTTAATAAAATTAGCCTGACTAAATTTTAGTCAGGCTTTTCATTTCTTCATCAATAGTTTCTAACAACATCACTTTATCAAATAAAGTCAAACAAGGTTTTTGTGAATCTGAATAGTGAATTAAATCATCATGATAATGTCCACTAAACCACATTTTATATTCCGTTTTCTTTTCAATCGTTTCTAAACAATCATGTAAATCATAATAATTATCTCCATATAAACTCATATCTATTTCATATTTATGAGCCAATGGATGAGATGAATATATGTCATGCGATAAAATATAATCTACTTTCCATTCATTTTTTTCCAATGTTTCAAATGCGTGTTTTGCCTCTTCTATCGTACAAATCTCATCTTTCCACCAATTTTTATGTTCTGTACGATAACATACATCATGCGAAAATCCTCCGCCCATTGTAAAGAATTTATAACCATCTATATCAAAAACTTCACCACGCATCAAATGAAATACTTTAGAACGAATACGATGGACTTTACCACCCTTATATTCTTCTATAGGATATGTATTTAAGACATCAAAGTTTTCATGATTCCCATCAATAAATAAAGTATTCCAAGGAAGCGAATCTAACCATTTCAACCAAAAGTTATCTCCTGTACTTCCATCCCAGACACAACCAAAATCACCACAAATAATAACATAATCATTTTCCGTTAAAGTATCGCCAATAGTAAACTCTCTAGGATTGATTTTATGAATATCTTGTTCTCTATGAATGTCGCCAGTTATATAAATCATGAATTCCCCTCCAACAACGTCCTTACATTATAGCACAGACGTTCACACGTTAACAATCAAATGACAATTGTAATTTATGTAAATTAATGAAAATCAATTTACATTTTATTACATTTTGTGTTGACATGTTTTTCAAGATGGTATATTATACAACCACAAATATTCAAAGCTGTGAACAAGACATGACTTTAAGCAAACCCGGTTAAGAGAGTATCAAATTTGGTGAAATGATAACGATGGTCCTTAGAGCTATCCCTTGTGAGCTAATCATTTGAAATAATAGTAAAATGATTCGTCCTTCGCGTTAAGAAGTTCTAAGTGGCAACAAAAGTGTTGCAAACTAAGTGGTACCACGGAATAATATTAGATTTCGTCTTAGATAGACGAGGTCTTTTTTTTATTATTTGAATAGAAAGTTTTAAGGGAGGAAAGTTATTATGAATGGTCTATTATTATTAGCTATTGCTGCTGCATTATTGCTAACAGCCTACTTAGTTTATGGACGATATTTAGTTAAAACATGGGGAATCGATCCAAAAGCTAAGACACCTGCATATGAAAAGGAAGACGGAGTTGATTATGTTCCAAGTAACAAATGGGAAGTATTTGGACACCAATTCTCTTCAATTGCCGGAGCCGGTCCAGTAACAGGTCCAGTACTTGCGATGGTATTTGGATGGTTACCTGCTTTTCTATGGGTAATGGTCGGAGGCATCTTCTTTGGAGCCGTACAAGACTTTGGTGCTCTATACGCATCTGTTAAATCTCATGGTAAATCTATGGGACAAATTATTGAAACTTATATTGGTAAAACAGGACGTAAATTATTCTTCTTGTTCTGCTGGTTATTCACTTTATTAGTAATTGCTGCATTTGCCGACATGGTTGCAGGATCATTAAATGGATATAATGCGGCTGGTGCACAATCATTACCTAGTGGAGCTGCAAGTTCAATCACAATTCTATATGTATTTGTAGCTATCGCATTTGGTTTCTTCTTAAAGAAAACAGGACTTTCTGGGTGGAAACAAGCTGTACTTGGTATCGCATTAATCGTTGCGATGCTAGCATTAGGAATCGCATTCCCAGTTTACTTCACTAAACAGACATGGGTATATCTAGTATTCGTTTATATCTTCTTTGCGAGTGTTACACCTATCTGGGTATTAAAACAACCACGTGACTATTTGACTACATTCTTATTCATCGGAATGATCGTTGCTGCTGTTGTTGGTGTATTCGTATCAAATCCAACAATTACATCTCCTGCATTTACAGGATTTAAATCTGCAACTGGAAGCTATATCTTCCCAACATTATTTGTCACTGTTGCTTGTGGTGCTGTTAGTGGATTCCACTCACTTGTATCTAGTGAAACAAGTTCTAAACAAATCCGTAACGAAAGTGATATGTTACAAGTTGGATACGGAAGTATGTTACTTGAATCATTACTAGCTGTACTTGTAATTGTTGTTGTTGGATCTTTAACTAGTTTAGCTAGTAAAGGCGTATTGAATGAAACACTATCTTCTATGGCATTTGCCGATACTGCAACACCATTCATCAAATTCTCAGTAGGTGTTACTGGATTGATTTCAAAATTTGGATTCCCTCAAGAATGGGGTCTATGTATTATGACAATGTTCGTTTCTGCATTAGCATTAACATCATTAGATGCCGTTGCTAGAATCGGACGTTTATCATTCCAAGAATTATTTGAAGTAAACGAAGAAGTTGAAACAAACAGTGTTGTCACTTTCTTAACAAACAAATACGTTGCTACTTTGATCACATTAGCTGGTGGTTACCTATTAAGCTTAGGTGGATACTTAAATATCTGGCCATTATTCGGTAGTGCTAACCAATTGCTTGCTGCCATGGTATTAGTTTCATTATCTGTATTCTTAAAAGTTACAGGACGTAAGGGATACATGTTATATGTACCTATGGTTATGATGTTAGTTGTAACAATGACAAGCTTAGGAATGTCCGTATACAACATCTGCTTAAAGTTATTCGTAACTGGTGGATTTGCATTTATGACAGACGGATTACAATTATTCTTCGCTGTTCTATTAATGGCATTAGGATTGACGATCTTCATTGGTTCTGGAAAGAAATTGGTTCAACCTGTTGAAAAGGCAAAACTTCAAGAACAAGAACAAAACGCATAAAACTATCAAGACCGCATCAAGCGGTCTTTTTGAATATTTAAAAGCAGGGATAAATTAAACTTTAAAAGTCATAGGGATTTTAGCTCTGAGAAAGAGATAACCTTTAAACACTTTTAGAATGAACTTTTCCTATCTTTTTGTTACAGTATTTTTAGAAGGGATTGAACGTAAATAAAAAAATAGAAATCTTGCCGACCAAAGTTTGCGATTTCTATCCATCCTCTAAGACAATATTATGATACTATAAATTTCCAACGGCCTCAACATAGTTATCAAGCTTTTGTTGCTTCGATTAATCTACTTTCTTTACATTGTCTTGTTTGTGGTGTCGTTGGTACTTTTATTTTTAATGGCCAAATTAAAAGGATCAGTTTATACTGACCCTTATTCAACACCAATAATAAATGAGTAAACCGGTTGATTTCCTTCATGGATTTCAACTTCTGCATCACTGTTATCTTCGATATAAGCAGCGATTTCTTCAGCCTGTTCTTCTGTAGCTGTATCTCCATAAATCAAAGTAACAAGTTCACTATCATCATCTAGCATTTTATCCAACAATTTTTTTGTTGCTTCCATGCAATCTGGACAAGATACACAAATATCTTTTCCAAAAATACCCATATATTCATCTTTTTTAATTTCAAGACCATCATATGTTGTATCTTTGATCGCATAAGTCACTTCACCAGATTTAACATTTTCAATAGCCTCATTCATTTCAGCTAAGTTATCTTCTAATTCAACATCTGGATTAAACATAACACAAGCACTTAATCCTTGTGGAATTGTTTTACTTGGAAGTACATGAATATCTTGATCCGAACATACTTGTGCAGCCTGACTTGCAGCTAAAACAATATTTGAGTTGTTCGGCAAAATGAAGATATGATCTGCATTCAACTTTTCAACGGCTGAAACAAAATCTTCTGTACTAGGATTCATTGTTTGTCCACCACCGACAACAATATCAGTTCTAAGTTCTGTAAACATCTTCTTGATTCCATCACCAGGAGCTACGGTAATAATGGCATATTTTTTGTGTTCTGCCATTTTTTCCTCTTCTTCTTTTTCAATAATGTTGTCATGCTGTTCTTGCATATTTTCAACTTTTAATTTAATAAAACGACCCTGACGACGTCCCATTTTAATAGCTGTAAATGGTTCTAATGTATGAACATGAACTTTTACTAAATCCTCATCTTGTACACAAACAATTGAATTACCAATTGTAGCTAATTCATCTTTAAAGCTAGTTTCAGAGAAATGACGAATACCATTTTCAGATAGCTTAAAAATAAATTCTGTACAGAAACCATATTCTTCTTCTCCACCTTCAACTTTTGTTTGAGCACTCTCACCAGCTGCTTTTGCACCTTCAAGTTGAACTGGCTGACCTTCCATAGCTGCAAGGAAACCTTCTAAGATTACGCAAAGTCCTTTTCCACCACTATCAACTACACCTACTTCTGCAAGTACTGGTAATAATTCAGGTGTTCTTTGTAAAGAAGCATTGGCTTCATCCACCATCTTTTTCATCACATCCATGCAGTCTGTTACTTCTTCTGTAGTAGTATATGCATATGTATAGTCTGCAGCTTCACGAACTACTGTTAAAATCGTTCCTTCTACTGGACGCATAACAGCACGATAAGCAACACGACTACCATTCACTAAAGCGTGAGCCAATTGTGACGCATTCATATCATCTAAGTCTTCAACAGCTTGATAGATTCCTCTAAAAATCTGTGAAGTAATAACACCTGAGTTACCGCGTGCTCCCATTAATAATCCACGAGATAACGTTTTCGCAATATCTTTTACAGAATCCGAATTCGTTTTAAGAGCTTCCTTTACACCATTTGATACAGTTAAATGCATATTTGTTCCAGTATCACCATCTGGTACAGGAAAAACATTCAATGCATCAATTTCGGCTGAATGATTTGATAAATTATTCATGCCGGATTCAAGCATCTGTTTAAATAATACACCATTGATTTTTTCCATTTTTTAACCCCTACTTAACTGCACGTACACCTTGAACATAAATGTTTACAGCGTTACATTTAACTTCCAAAGTCTTTTCCAATACATATTTAACGCGCTTTTGTGCTTCATATACAACTTCGCTTAATTTAATTCCTTGCAATGCGATAATATAAAGATTTAAAACCAAACCCGTTTCATCTTGTGTCACAACAACACCACGAGCGTAATTTTCCTTTTTCAATAATTCTGCCCAGCCATCCTTCAATGTTTTCTGGCTTGCCATACCTACAATACCGTAACATTCAGTAATTGCACCACCTGCTAAATTGGCAATCGCATCTAATGAAATTTCGATATTTCCGTATTCTGTTGATTTATTAATAGGCATAATAAAACCTCCTGTTTTTATTAATTATACTCTACTTAAAATATAAACACAAATCCTAATACGCTTCTACAAAGCTTTGTGAATCCTCATCCCAATAATAATATGTCCCATTTTCATCATAATATTCATCGGTATTCGGATCATAATACATACCTATAGCTTCATGATAATATACTCCCGTATTCTCATCATAAACCCACTCCGCCTCATTTTCTGTTTCTTCATTATCTGGCTGTTGTTCTTGATTCTCAGTTTCTTGTGATGTTTCTGTTTCCGCTTTTTCAGAAGTCTTTTTTTGCTCTTCTTCCTTTTTCTTAGAATTCAAATCCTCACAATTTACTTTTTCAATCGTAGAATGTGTAGAATCTAAAACCAAACATACCGACTGTCCCTTAAGTTTCGTCAATACACTTTGGTATTTTGAAAGCATTTTTATACTATTTAAATTCGTATAAACAATATTACCATCCTGCATCGTGATCTTGAACATATTTTTATCGTAACTCGCTTTATAAGGTACAATTTCCGCAAACTTTTCTATTAAATCCCGCGTTAATATTTTGCTATGTTTTTGAAATTGTTCGCATAACTGTTTACGTTGTTTCGCATTAAAATCGGACAACAAAGGAAAATGCACGATCATATTCAAATATTGTTCTTCAATTTCAATGGATGTCCCATCTTGAAGCAACGCAAAGTTTTTATCCCCCTTTACATAATAGCCAACAATCAATTTTTCTTGCACATCAAAAGTCAATTTACGATTCTTCTTTGATACTTTACAAGACTGTACAAATGGCATCTTCTCTACTCTTTTTTCAAATAGAATAGAAAGTACAAAATAAAGACGAGTTTTTGTACTCACGTTTGCCAAATCATAAACTTCGTTATCTGATAAATAGTAATTATTTTTACACGACAAAACTTTGACATGAGAATCTGTAGAAAAGTAATACACAAAAACACTAGCCACCATCATAAAAACAAAACTAAAAATAATTGTTTGTTTAATGGTTAGCTTTATTTTTTTCTTTACCAATATAACTGCTCAACTTCCGTTACCATGTCAATATCATATTCTTTTTTAGCCTTGACTTTGATTTCATGAATTAAATCACGAACATCTTGAGCTGTAGCGGTTAAATCATCATTCACAATAAAATTACAATGCTTTTCACTCACTTTAGCCCCACCAACTTTATGGCCACGTAAACCTAAATCTTCAATCAATTTCCAAGCAGGAATTTCTTCTGGATTTCTAAAAACACTTCCTGCACATGGCTTATCCAATGGTTGTGCGCTCATTCTTCTTTCGCGTCTAGCATCCATTAAATCACGAATATCATTTTGATTTCCTTTTTCTAATTGGAAGCGACCCACTAAAATAGTCCAATCTTTATGTGATTGAAAAATAGAATGGCGATATGCATAATCCAATTCATCCTTCTTCATCCAACAAATTGTATTATCTTTTAAAACACATACATCCACTAAATGATTTGCCATATTATCTTTATAGGCACCTGCATTCATATACAGACATCCCCCAATAGAACCTGGAATACCACTTGCCCATTCCAATCCTGTCAACGATCTTTTCATGGCTTCTACCGCCATATTTATAATTGAACATCCTGCTTGTGCCACTAAAATTCCATCTGGTTCAAAATAAAAGTCATTCAGAGTACGATCTAAATTTATAATTGCACCATGAAAATCCGTATCTGAACATAAAACATTTGATCCACGTCCAAGTACATAATATGGAATATTTTCTTCTGCAAGTATATCGAGTACACACATCAAAGCTGTACAATTTTTTGGATAAATATAATAATCTACAAAGCCACCAATCTTAAAAGTTGTATGTTTCTTCATAGATTCATGTTCTAAAACTTCTGCATACGTCATTAAACGATCCTTAATGCTCATATTACTTCCCCTTTTTACATATATTTTTTAATAAATCTATAATATCATATGCCGCATTTGGTTTTCCCATCTGCAAAGCATGCTCATGCGTTTCTTTATATACCACAGGATTTGCGTATAAAGAAACAATTTGTCCCTGCAATGTTTCTGCATTTAAATCTTTTTCTTCAATAATACGACAAGCCTGTTTTTTTAATAGCATGCTCGCATTATAAAATTGATGGTTGTTTGCCACATAAGGACTTGGTATCACAATAGATGGAATACCTAAAGCTGTTACTTCTGCAAGTGTAGTTGCTCCTGCACGACAAACCATTCCATCTACATGTCCATATATACGTAAAGTATCTACATATGGTACAACATGAATATTTTTTTGGTTTTCAAACAAATTCAAATCTTGCGAATTATCTTTTCCGCAGACATACAAAAATTGTAAATCACCATCAACATCCTTTAGAGCACTCTTCATCAATTCATTTACTGAACTAGAACCTAAAGAGCCCATAACAATAAGAATGGTCTTTTTATCTAAATCTAAGCCGAGTGATTTAAAATAGTCTTCATCAAATTTTGCTTCTTTAGCAATTGTAGCTCTTGGATTTCCAAGCATGTGAATCTTTTCCTTAGGAAAAACCTCATTGCACTTTTCATAACAAGTTATAATCGCATCCACTTTTTTCATAACAAGCTGATTTGCTTTTCCAACAATAGAATTTTGTTCATGGATTACAGTATGGATACCTAAAGAATGAGCTGCCATAATAACAGGCGCACTCACATAGCCTCCAAAGCCAATAACTATATCTGGCTTGAATTCTTTCAAATATTTTTTTGCCTTACCTTCTGCTTTAAACATCTGACAAACGGCCATACATTTTTTAAATGCATTTCCTACCAATCCAGAAGTGTGTAAAGCCTTAAACGCATATCCATTTTGAGGAATCAAATCCTTTTCCATGCGATCATCATTTCCAATAAATAATATTTCCGTTGAAGAATCAAGTTCTTTCATTTTATCCGCTAAAGCTAAAGCCGGATAAATATGTCCCCCTGTTCCTCCTGTCACAAAACAAATTTTCATATTAAAAACCTCACAAAGTATATCATATATCAATCTTTTAAAACAATATCGCCACTTGTCTTTACCATAAGGCCAGTTAAGACAAAACGATGATTCGAATTAAATCCATATTCTAAATCACAAGTAGATAAAGATACATAATTCGCATCTATATCATCTAATTCATTAAAATAAGTCGACATTTGTTGCATAGAATCCAACGTCTCTTGTCTATAATCACCAAATGACGTTGTATAGAATACACTATCTTCTGTCGTTTTCGCAAATGTAAAAACATGACACTTATAATTCGCATCTGGTGTTAATAAATAAAATACTGGATGCAACTTAAAAAAATCTTCATCACAATACTTTTTTAATAAGGTAAACATACCTCCACCCTCTACAGAATGTCCATATATAATTGAATTATCATCTTGAAATTGTCCATTCGCATTCGCATCCAAAAAAATCGAACCTCTATCATTATATTCTTTACTCACAGTGTGATTCAAATAAAATTGATTATCTTTTGTTTGCATCACAGGAAAAGAAATATCACAATCAGGAACATAGATCCATGCTACAATATCCTCATTTTCCGCTTTAAGTTTGCTCCAATCCGGATCTAACACTTGCTTTTCTTCTTTGTCCTTTTTTTTGATTACATTTTTTTCTAATTGTTTAGTTTCATTTTCTACTTGTTGTTTTTGTGAATAAATATCCCATAAATTATATGCACTATATCCAAATACACAAAGACAAACAACTAAAAGAATTCTATATATCCATTTTTTCATACATGTTCATTTTAACACAAATAAAAAGGATAGAGAAATGAATTCCCTATCCAACAAAGACAAATATAATTATTTGCTCAATTTACTAGCAGCCGCTTTGTCTAATACAACAACTACATCTGCGTGGTTTTGCAATGCACTTGCAGCACATGCTGTATCGATTGGTCCTTCAATCATAGCTTTCACTGCATCTGCTTTATTTTCGCCATTTGCCACTAATAATACTTTTTTAGATTTCATAATTGTTCCAATTCCCATTGAAATAGCTTGTGTTGGAACTTTGTTGATATCATTATCAAAGAAACGAGCATTTGCTTCACGAGTATTTTCTGTCAAATCAACAATGTGTGTTAATTCTTCAAATGGAGTACCAGGTTCATTGAATCCAATGTGTCCATTTTGTCCAATTCCTAATACCTGTAAATCAATAGATACTTCACTTAAAGCATCTTCATAAGCTTTACAATCTGCTTCTGTATTTCCATAAGGAACATGTGTGTTATTCAAATCGATATCGATATCTTTGAATAAGTTTTCATACATAAATGTATAGTAAGATTGAGGATCATTACGATCGATTCCTACATATTCATCTAAGTTATAAGATTTAATATCTTTATAGCTATATCCATCTTTGTGGTATTGGATCATTTCTTTATATAATCCAACCGGACTAGATCCTGTAGCCAATCCTAATACAGCATCTTTTTTTGCATCCAACAATTCTTTCATGACACCAAACGCCTTAGCTGACATTTCATCATAATTTTCACATACGATAACTTTCATTTGTATCTCCTCCATATATCTCTTCTACTATTATAGCATAGCGCTTTCAAAATAAAATAAACATTTTAGTAATGCTTTTGTCATTTTTAACAAATTAGTAATATTTGCACTTTTTAATTGACTTTATGTTAAAAAGGAGAAAAAAAGTTAAGCATACTGTATAATAAAATCAGTTAAGGAGGACATATAATGCCTAAACAAAATCCATTATTAAACATTGTAAAAAAACAAAAAGAAGGTAAAGCCGTAGCAATCTATTCATGCTGCTCAAGTAATGCATTCGTAATTGAAGCTGCGATGGAAACCGCAAAAAAACAAGATTCATGTGTTTTAATTGAATCAACAGCAAACCAAGTAGACCAAAATGGTGGTTACTCTGGAATGACACCTCAAGATTTCTTCAACTTCTGCCATGAAAAAGCAAAAGAAGCTGGATTATCTAGTGATCGTATTTTCTTAGGTGGTGATCACTTAGGACCATTAACAGTTTCAAACAAGCCAGAAGCTGAAGCGATGGAATACGCAAAAACATTAGTTCACGACTATGTACGTGCTGGATTTACTAAAATTCATATTGATACAAGTATGAAGGTTGCAGATGATGATCCAAACACTCGTTTAAGTGATGAAACTATCGCTCGTCGTGGAGCTACTTTAGCTAAAGTATGTGAAGAAGCTTATCAAGAATTACTTCAAGAAAATCCAGAAGCAATTCACCCAGTATACATTGTAGGTAGTGAAGTTCCAATTCCAGGTGGAGCACAAGAAGAAAATGCGGGTATGCAAGTCACAAAACCTGAAGATTTCAAGAGTACAGTAGCTACATTTGAAAAAGCATTTAATGACATGGGAATCGCAAATGCATGGAACCATGTAATTGCAGCTGTAGTTCAACCTGGTGTTGAAGAAAAAGATGCTGGATGTGAAGAATATGATAGAGAACGAGCAAAAGATTTAATGGCAAGTATTAAAGATTTTGACAAATTAGTATTTGAAGGACACTCAACAGACTATCAAACTAAATTCAAATTACGTGAATTAGTAGAAGATGGTGTAGGAATTTTAAAAGTTGGTCCAGGACTTACTTATGCCGCTCGTGAAGGAATCTTCTCATTATGCATGATTGAAGAAGAATTAGCTGCTGTTTACGGATTTGAAACAAGCCACTTCCGTGAAGAATTAGACAAAGCTATGTTGGCAAACCCAGGTAAATGGGCACCATATTATCATGGAACGGAAAATGAAATCGCATTTAAACGTAAATATTCATTCTCTGATCGTTGCCGTTATTATTTACCCCAAGAAAATGTCAAAAATGCTTTAGCTAAATTATTGGCAAACTTAAAAGAACACCCAGTACCATTACCATTGCTAAGTCAATATATGCCTTTCCAATATACATTGGTACGTGAAGGTAAATTGAACAACACACCTGAAGATTTAATTAAAGCTCGCGTTATGTATACAATTGAAGAATACACTTACGCTAGTCACCAAGAAGAATTAGTTCGTTAATATCAATGTGCGCATCTTAAAGATGCGCATTTTTTTATGCAACAAAAAAAAGGTTCAACCGAACCTTTTACTTGCTCTTTCTTGAAATTAATTCTTTTGCATGATATAACGCAAAGATCAATGCTAATGCACTAATCACATAATTCAAATATAACATCCAACCTGTGTAGCGTTCATTTAGTGCATTCAGTACAATCAATACAGATAAAGCAATTAATAAAACCATTTTTAAAATCACTTTATTTGTTTCTAATGTTTTAATTGAAGCTTCACTCTTCATTTTTTCATTACATTTAAAGTTTTCAATACGAGGTAAAGTTGCTAAAAACTTTCTAAATCTAAATTCTAAGAAAGCATATACACCAACACCTGCTAAAACACATAACCAGATAGGCATATTAAACATCAATATCAAGATAAATCCAATTAGTCCCATCACAAAGCGCATACTAAATTGTTTATATCTTTCTTCATTGTTTGCCAAGATATATCCTGTTTTTGAGAATACATCATAATATACGGCTCTTCCACGATCATCTTTATAAACGTGCCAACCAGATACATTTCCTTTTAAATCTGTTTGTTGTTTTTGTCTTGTCTTTCTTCCTTGTGCCATAATATCTCCTTACCACTCAACTACTTCTTCGAGTTCTTCTTTTTTAAGATTTTGTCGTTTTTCTTCCTCTTTAAAATCAACATAATCCGTATATGGTGTCAAGCAACCATTATCCTGAGGTTGATCATGACCATCCATGCGCACCATTATTTTGTCAAGAATATCTGTTTGTGTCAACTTTTCTCCAACTTTTGAAGCTTTCATAAAAGTAGGAGCACGCCCAATCTCCATAAACATCGTTTCTAATTCTGCATAATCCGCTTTATGCACACCTTCCGTAAAATATTCCAATTCTTGTAGCATCATTTTGCAGAAAGTTTTCACATCACGCATATCAACATTGCCTCTAAAAATAATGAAAACCTTATGATCATTTGTCACTTTTAATGGTTGAGACATTGTAAATTTATTCTGGATTGCCTTATAAACTTCTTTCCTTGTCTCATCCATATATTCTAAATAATAAGGTTTATCCTCTAATTCCTTATTATTATATATATTAAAGTAAA
>ERZ779880.987-NODE-987-length-29210-cov-28.399726_pt1 | contig 29210 bp, 18 predicted proteins | sample MGYA00511555_ERZ779880 | MGnify/ENA primary metagenome ERZ779880 (study PRJEB29588, sample SAMEA2145815) | human gut metagenome | biome: human gut; feature: human-associated habitat; material: faeces | place: Denmark | collected 2008/2010 ... | reverse complement strand
AGAGCAGGACGGCGAAGAGTACTATGCCGACGACGAGGAGTACACCGGAGAGCAGGACGGCGAAGAGTACTATGCCGACGACGAGAAGTACACCGGAGAGCAGGACGGCGAAGAGTACTATGCCGACGATGAGGAGTACACCGGAGAAGAGGACGGCGGAGAGTACTATGCCGACGACGAGGAGTACACCGACGAGGAGTATATCGGAGAAGAGGACGGCGGAGAGTACTATGCCGACGATGAGGAGTACACCGGAGACGAGGATGGCGAAGAGTACTATGCCGACGACGAGGAGTATATCGGAGACCAGGACAGCGAAGAATATTACGCCGACGATGAAGAGTACTATGCCGACGATGATATGGCACCTGCTCGCGGCGGTAAAGGGAAAAAGAGTAAAAAGCAGGGTGGCAATAAAATAGCTGCTATCTGGACCAAATTCCTGAACATGAGTACCATGGACCGCATTATGACGGCAACCGGTGTGGCAGTGCTGATCTTGGCCATTGTGACAGGCAGTGTATATGCCAGCGCACGTATGGTGGATCATCAGGTATCGGAGTTCGTCAGTGTGGGCAGCCAACTGGACGGCATCCAGATGATCGGTGAGCAGGGTATGCTGGCAGTGGCAGATGCAAAGCTTGCGAAGATCGCAGCAGCCAATGCAGTCGATGATGAGAATGAGGAACAGAAAGAATATGATGAGGCCGAGTATACCAACGGTGGTACCGTTGAACTGGAACTGGTCTCCGTGCAGAAGGATCTAAAGATCAAATTTACCAATAAAAAGAGCGGTAAACTGATCTCCAATGTACCTTTCAGCGTGACGATCACGGATCCCAAAGGTAAATCTGATACCTGGACCGATGATGATATGGACGGTATTATCTACAAGAAGGGCATTACCCCCGGCAACTATACGGTAGCGGTAAATACCCTGACCGATGAAAAATATAAGGATTACACACTGCCTACCGGTACCCAGAAGGTAGAAGTCAGAAAGGATATCGCTTATAAAAAGGTCGATGTGGCAAACGAGATCAAGAAGGAATCCGAGGTCAATGCGGCAAAAGAGGACACCATGAAAAATGATACTGTGGTGGAGTCTATTCTGGAAGATACCGTGCAGTGGGTAGAAAGTAAGAAATTACCTCCTACTTATAGAGAGGTAACAAAGGATACCGTGGTAAATCCGGAAAAACAGACGGCTTACAGCGGAAGATTCCTGCGCATAGCAAATGAACAGATAAGTATCAAGGTAGGAGAGACCAAGCAGCTGAATCCGCCGGCAGGAGCCACGGTTGTTAGCTGGAGCAGCGATAATGCGGCGGTGGCCAGTGTAAATAATGGTGTGGTTACCGGCGTGAAGGCAGGTGGACCTGTAACGATCACTTGTACGTATACGGAGGCTGGCAGTGCTACGCCGACTCCTACACCTACGCCGACGCCTACACCTACACCGACGCCTACACCGACACCGGAGACAACCCCAATAACACCGGAGACGACCCCAACAACACCGGAGACGACCCCGACAACACCGGCTCCGGCAGAAACGCCCGGTACACCTACAGGAGGAACAGGGGAAGGTGGCTCCTCAGGTGAGTCGCAGGCGGCTGCGCAGTCCATGGGAGGCGGCAGCCTTCCTACAGCATATGCACAGGTAGGAAGTACACAGAAGACCTGTACCTGGGAAGTTACTGTTACGGAAGTCCAAAAGCCGACCGCTGTTTTGGAACCGGCATCCCTGAACGTAGAAGCAGGAAAAGAAGCAACAGCACAGGTTAAAGTTACAAATTTCACAGGTGCAACTTATAAGATTACTGCAAACTCCAATGATAAAGCAGCCACTGCGGCGGTAGATGCAAACGGTAAGATCACAGTGAAAGGTGTAGCAGCCGGTGATGCGAAGATCACAGTCACCGTAACGATGGGAACTGAGATTAAGACACTGGAACTGGCAGTGAAGGTCACGGGTGGAATCAAGATCACTTTGGATAAGACAGCTGTAACCGTTTATCCGAAATCTACGGCTGCTGTAACAGCCTCTGTCAGCGGAAGCGGAACCATAACGGCAGATTCCGGAGATAAGAATATTGCCACGGTAGCTGTAAGTGGCAAAACGATCACCGTTACCGGTGTGAAAAAAGGAACCGCAACCATCACTGTCACATATAAGGAGGGCAGCGCGGAAGCAAAAGCCACCTTTACAGTTACGGTAGCGGGCGATGTGAATCCCAGAGAGGATACAAAAACACCGTTAAAGGATACCAGCGGCAGACAGCTGTATGTATCCATCGGTGACAACCAATACCGGGCGGCAGCGTATGCGGATTATTACACTGCCACAAAGTTTTTCCTCATGGAGGAGGCCAGATATACCGGCTGGCAGACGTTAGACGGTAAGGTATATTTCTTCAAGGCAGACGGCAGCAAGGTGACCGGTGAGCAGGTCATCCAGGGTGCAAAATATAACTTCGCAAGTGACGGTTCCCTGGTAGTGGGATCAGGTACTATGGGCATTGATGTGTCCAAGTGGAACGGCAGCATTGATTGGAATGCGGTTAAGAATTCCGGAGTGAATTATGTGATCATTCGTGTGGGATACCGTGGATCATCTCAGGGAGCATTGATCGAGGATCCCAAGTTCAAGACCAATATCAAGGGAGCTACGGCAGCTGGTCTTAAGGTAGGTGTATACTTCTTCACACAGGCAGTGGATGAGGTAGAAGCAGTACAGGAAGCATCCATGGTACTGGACCGCATCAGCGGATATAAGATTTCTTATCCGGTATTCCTGGATGTGGAAGGCAGCGGCGGAAGAGGCGATGCCATCGATTCTGCTACCAGAACCGCAGTCTGCAAGGCATTCTGCAACACGATCAAGAATGCGGGATATACTCCCGGTGTCTATGCCAACAAGACATGGCTGACATCCAAGATGGATGCAGGTGCTCTGAGCGGTTATAAGATCTGGCTGGCACAGTATGCCAAGACCCCGACCTATACCGGAAGATATGATCTGTGGCAGTACAGATCCGACGGAAAAGTCAGCGGTATCAGCGGCAAAGTCGACCTCAACATTAGCTACCTGGGATATTAAGATTTGCAATAAAGCCCAGACCGACTGCTCGCAGGCAGGTCTGGTGCTTTATTAGCAAATCAAACACACATGAGCAAGTAGGACGATAGTCCGGAATGCGAATGGGTGTCACGGATTCGAGAGCACGAAGTGCGGAGAAGCCGTGTTGATATCCCCTTTATTTTATGGTAAAATATCGCTATCTATAGCAAAATGCGCACACCTGCGCAGAACGGAGAGAAAATGAGAACTTATCTGGTAACAGGCGGTGCCGGTTTTATCGGTTCCAACTACATTCATTACATGTTCAAAAAATACGATAACGAGATCCGTATCATTAATGTGGATGCCCTGACCTATGCGGGAAACCTGGAGAATCTCAAGGATGTGGAGAAGCGTGACAATTACACTTTCGTGAAGGCAAATATCTGCGACAAGGAAGCCGTCGGCAAAATTTTCGCGGAGAACGATATTGACCGCGTGGTACATTTCGCAGCCGAAAGCCATGTAGACAGAAGTATCCGTAACCCGGAGATCTTCGTACAGACCAACGTGCTGGGTACCGCAGTGATGTTAAACTGTGCCAAGGCAGCCTGGGAGCTTCCAGACGGCAGCTTCAAGGCTGGCAAAAAGTTCCTGCATGTATCTACGGATGAGGTCTACGGATCTCTTCCCGATGATGACAACGCTTTCTTCTATGAGACCACGCCTTACGATCCCCACAGTCCTTACTCCGCAAGTAAGGCAAGCTCGGACATGCTGGTGAAGGCATACATGGATACCTATCATTTCCCTGCCAATATCACCAACTGCTCCAACAATTACGGTCCTTTCCAGTTCCCCGAGAAGCTGATCCCTCTGATCATCAACAATGCCCTTCACGGCAAGAAGCTTCCGGTATACGGAGACGGCAAAAATGTCCGCGACTGGCTGTATGTAGAGGATCATGCGAAGGCCATCGACATGGTACAGGAGCAGGGAAGACTGTTCCAGACTTACAATATCGGCGGACACAACGAGAAGCAGAACATCGAGATCATCCATATTATCATCGAGACCTTACAGGAGATGCTTCCCGATTCCGATCCCCGCAAGGCACATATCAACAATGATCTGATCACTTACGTGGAAGACCGTAAGGGACATGACAGAAGATATGCGATCGCGCCGGACAAGATCAAGGCAGAGATTGGCTGGTATCCCGAGACCATGTTCAAGGAAGGCATCCGCAAGACCATCGCCTGGTACTTCGAGCATGAAGACTGGATGAACAATGTGACCAGTGGCGATTACCAGAAATACTACAATGAAATGTATGAGGAAAAGTAAAGAATATCTGCTAAATGGGAACGATGAACGTCGTTCCCATTCGGTGTGTTAAAAAACAAGTATTTTAAGGAGGTTTTTATGAAAGGAATTATACTGGCGGGAGGTTCCGGAACCAGACTTTATCCCCTGACAAAAGCAATATCCAAGCAGATCATGCCGGTGTACGATAAACCGATGATCTATTATCCCCTGTCAACCCTGATGCTGGCAGATATCAGAGAGGTGCTGATCATTTCCACCCCGAGAGATCTTCCGGTATTCAAAGAGTTATTGGGAGACGGCAGTCAGTTGGGCATGCGTCTCGAGTATGCGGTGCAGGATAAGCCCCGTGGACTGGCGGATGCTTTTATCATCGGAGCGGAATTCATCGGTAACGACAGAGTGGCATTGGTACTGGGAGATAATATTTTCTACGGGCAGAGCTTTTCGGCAGTGCTTCGTAAAGTAGCCGCCAGAGAAAAAGGCGCAACCATCTTCGGTTATTATGTGCGCGATCCCAGAGAATACGGCGTAGTGGAGTTCGATGAGAACGGCAAGGCACTTTCTATCGAGGAGAAGCCGGAGCATCCCAAGAGCAATTATGCAGTTCCCGGGCTGTATTTCTATGATAACGATGTAGTGGAGATTGCGAAGAACGTAAAGCCCTCCGCAAGAGGTGAGATCGAGATCACCAGTATTAATAACGAGTACTTGAACAGAGGAACCCTGCAGGTAGAGACTCTGGGTCGTGGATTCGCATGGCTGGATACCGGCAATCACGATGCACTTCTGGATGCGGCAGATTTCGTGGCAGCGTTCCAGAAGAGACAGGGATTGTATATTTCCTGTATCGAGGAGATCGCTTTCAAACGTGGATTTATTGATAAAGAGCAGCTGCTGGCACTGGCAGAGCCGCTGCTGAAGACGAATTACGGTAAATATCTGGTAGAGGTAGCAAATGGACTCTAAGCTGCGGAAAATGGGGATCCTGGCCTCCATGGCGGTGATCCTGCTGGTGGCACTGGCGGTAATGTATGTGAACAGGGAACAACTGTCCCCCACATCCGGCCAGAACACGGCGGTGTCCGGAGCGCAGAATGCAGGTGACGGCGAAGCAGTGGATCCCGTGCCGGAGGGCACCGGGGAGACGGACACCGCGGAAGCGGATGGCAGGATCGGCAATGACCTGAAAGCCTTTTTAAAAGATAATACTTTTTTTGATCCGGATGTGAATCCGATCCTGGAGGCGGCGAAAGATAACAGCCACCGCCTGTCACTGGTGGCGACTTCCGTGGAAAAGGATCTGCGTATCCAGATTGTGGACAATGAAGGTGTACCGGTGACCGGAGAGAGTTTCTATGTCCGGGTGGACGGTCTGGGAGATTACAAGGATCTGGATCAGGACGGCGTGATCTACATTGCTGATCTGGATTCCGGCGATTATTATATGGAACTGTTACCCATCGAAGGATATAAAGTTCCCATCACCGAGACCAAAGTGCATGTAAAAGAAAAAGTGGAATATCTGGCCATTGATGATATTTCTCTGTTGATCAAGACAGAGGATGAAGTCGATGCGGATGCCGAGGACAGTGCTGTGGCAGGAGCTTTGGCAGATGCGGACAAGACCGAGATCCAAAAGCTGCAGACTACATCCGGCAATGCGAAGGTCGGCATCGATGTGTCCAAGTGGAACGGCACTATCGACTGGGATAAGGTGAAAAATGCCGGAGTACAGTTTGCCATCGTTCGTGCGGGCTACCGCGGTTCGGTTACGGGAAGTCTGGTGGAGGATCCTCAGTTTGTCGCCAACATGAAAGGTGCAACAGCCGCTGGGATTCCGGTGGGTGTGTACTTTTTTACCCAGGCTACAGATGAGAAAGAGGCGGTGGAAGAGGCTTCTGCCGTGCTTGAGCTGATCCGTGATTTCCAACTGACATATCCTGTATTTATTGATACGGAGGGTGCCGGAGGAAACGGCCGGGCGGACGGACTGGATGCGGAGACCAGAACCCTGGTATGTGAGGCTTTTTGCCGGACGGTAGAAAATGCCGGATATACAGCAGGCGTCTATGCCAGCCGCAACTGGTACAACAATAATCTGCAGACCGCCAGACTGGAGAACTATCATATCTGGCTTGCGGAGTACCGCAGTGTGCCGTTATATCAGGGATATTACAAGACCTGGCAGTATACCTCCAAGGGAAAAGTGGACGGTATCGAAGGCAGAGTCGATATGAATATCACCTATGAATGAAAATAATAAAGAGTGAGGATGAAATAAATGGGCAAGATAACAGTAGAAACATGTGAAATCGAAGGATTGAAGATCATTACCCCCACGGTATTCGGTGATGCCAGAGGGTATTTCATGGAGACTTATAATTACAATGATCTTAAAGCAGCTGGAATCCCGGAAGTGTTTGTACAGGATAATCAGTCTGCTTCTAAAAAAGGAGTTCTCAGAGGACTTCATTTTCAGAAGCATTTTCCGCAGGACAAGCTGGTACGTGTGATCCGCGGAGAAGTCTATGATGTGGCTGTGGATTTGCGGGAAGGCTCCAAGACTTTCGGGCAGTGGTATGGTGTACTTTTGTCTGAGGAGAACAAGAAGCAGTTCTTTATTCCGAAAAATTTCGCGCATGGATTTCTGGTACTGTCCGATTACGCAGAGTTCTGCTACAAATGTACCGATTTTTATCATCCGGATGATGAGGGCGGTATTGCATATAACACGCCGGATATCGGTGTGGAATGGCCCATCCCCGAAGGTATGGAACTGATATTATCCGAGAAGGATACCAAGTGGGGCACTCTGGAACAGTACATGAAGGAAAAAGAGCATGAAAAAAAGTGTGAAAATCAGTAAGAAAACAGGTATTGCCCTGTTCGTGACAGCGGCAGTGATCATGGCTCTGCTCATCGTGTTCCATAAGAATCCGGGACCTGCTGTGGATCAGAGTCAGGAGCTGGCAAAAAAGATCATCTCCTGCGTTGTCATTGCGGCGGCATGCTTTGCGTTTATCCACTGGTACGATAAATTTACCGGACTGCCGGTAGAGTTATTCCAGAATAGACATCTGATCTGGAAGCTGGCGAAAAACGATTTTAAAAAGAGATATGCGGGTTCTTACCTGGGCGCGGTCTGGGCGATGGCACAGCCGGTGGTAACCGTGGCGATGTATTACATCGTCTTCGACAAGATCATGGGAAATACCAGCACACCCCTGCGGGAGGGCGTGGAAGTGCCTTTTGTACTTTTCCTGACAGCGGGACTGGTGCCCTGGTTCTACTTCAGTGAGGCACTGAACAACGGCACCAATGCACTCTTAGAGTACAACTATCTGGTGAAAAAAGTAGTATTTAAGATCAGCATCCTGCCGATCATCAAGATTATTGCGGCTACTTTTATCCATGTATTTTTCGTGTGTCTCCTGTTGATCGTAGCGGCTATTTACGGCTATTACCCCACAATCTACACTATACAGATCATTTATTACAGTTTTTGCCTGTTTATATTTGTGCTGGCACTCAGCTACACCACGTGTGCGGTAGTGGTGTTTTTCCGGGATCTGTCCCAGATCATCAGCATCGGATTGCAGATCGGCATGTGGGCCACTCCTATTTTATGGAATCTGGACGCGCTGTCTCCGGAGTGGATCATGATCCTGAAGCTGAATCCGCTGGTCTATATCGTGAATGGCTACCGCAGTGCGATCTACGAGAAAGAATGGTTTTTCCGGGATTTCTTCTCCACGATGTATTTCTGGATCGTGACGGTGGTATTGTTCGGACTGGGTGCTGTGATCTTTAAGAGACTGAAAGTGCATTTCGCAGATGTGCTATAGTACGATGGATTGTTACAATTCCGAGAGCTCAAGGAACGGGGTACTGCATTACGGAACTGTTGTGGGGGAAACAGAAAGGGTGAAAGTAATTGAAGGGTGCTCTTGAAAAGTTAAGAAAAATATTGTTATGGAAGCCGGACGGGGTACTGCTGGCAGTGGGCTGTTGCGGACTGCTGTTGTTAGCACTGATCCCACTGTTTCGACTGACGATTTATGCGGTTCCTTATTATGACGACTATAACTTTGGAAGATTTGCCAGAGCTGCCATAGAGCAGGAGCAGTCGAAATGGGCGGCAATCTCCGGTGCACTGGATTGTTCCAGAACCCAGTGGTATGCATGGCAGGGAACGTATTCTTCTATTTTTTTCATGACACTGATGCCGGCTGTCTGGGGAGAGCAGTATTATTTCTTAGGACCGGTGTTCATTCTGTTACTGCTTTTGGCGGGAAGCATGGTGTTTACCCACGTGATCCTGCGGAAAGTCTTCCGAATGGAGAAATGGAGCAGCCTGGCAATTCAGGCAGTGATCACTATAGCGGAATTTATGTTTATCTATTCCGCGCAGAGCGGCTTCTACTGGTATAACGGCGGGATCCACTATGTGGGAATGCATGGTTTCGGACTTTTGTTTTTGTCTGTGGCCATCTGCCTGGAGAGAGCAGAGGGCAGAACCGCGAAAGGTCTGTTATTCACTGCATCGGTTCTGCTTGCCATGATTACGGCGGGAAGCAATTTCGTCACCGCATTGCAGGGATTATTGTGTCTTCTGACCATCCTTCTGGTCAGCGTGGTAGTGGAACGGCGCAGGACGGGGCTGTGGCTGCTGCCGTCTACACTGGTGTATATCATAGGCTTCGGCCTGAATGTGGCGGCTCCGGGAAATTCCGTACGTGCCCGCAGCTATGTGGGCTGGGGTTACGGACCGCTGGAGTCCATCGGCAGATCATTTTTGGAAGCCGTGAAACACATTCCGGAATATACCGGACCGGTGGTTCTGATGGTGATGTTATTGTTGGTACCTATGATCTGGCAGGCAGTGAAAAGCACGGATTACCGTTTTCGTTATCCGGGGATCATACTCGCCTTGTCCTTCTGTCTGTATGCGACCGGCTATACACCGAGCCTGTATTCCCTGGGACATGCCGGACTGTCCAGAACGTTGAATGCAGTAAAAATCACCTATCTGCTGCTTTTATTTCTGAATGAGATCTACTGGATCGGGTGGCTGCGACAGTTACTGGAGAAAAGAGCGGAGCAGACAACCGGGCAATTGACGATACAGAAGTGGGCCATACGAAACGGCGCAGCGGTCTGGTGGTATTATGTGATCATCGGTGTGATGTGTCTTATGATGTTTAAGGTATCACCCAATCAGGCGGGTCACTATTCTTCCTACGGAGCCTATTATTATGTGCACACCGGGGAGGCTTATAATTTCCATCAGGAATATCTGGAGCGGGTGGCAATTCTGTCCGGACCGGAAAAAGATGTGCAGCTGCCGGCCTATCAGTTCCGCCCGTGGTTTTTGTGCATGGGAGAAATCTCCGAGGATGCGGACAATGAGGCCAACCGTTCTCTGGCCATGTGGTACCATAAAGACAGTGTAACACTGAAAGAAAAGGATTAAGACATTATGCAGGATAAGAGAAAACTGGCGATCGAGGTCGATAATGTCCAGAAAATCTATAAATTATATGATAAACCTTCGGACCGTCTGAAGGAAGCTTTCGGATTCGGTAAAAAGACCAAACATAAGCTCCACTATGCCCTGAAAGGCGTGAGTATGAAGATCTATCAGGGGGAAACCGTGGGAATCATCGGTACCAACGGTTCCGGTAAGTCCACCATCCTGAAGATCATCACCGGAGTATTGAATCCGACTTCAGGACGGGTGCTGGTCAACGGGCGTATCTCCGCTCTGCTGGAGCTGGGTGCCGGCTTCAATATGGAATACAACGGTATCGAGAATGTCTATCTGAATGGTACCATGATGGGATTTTCCGAAAAAGAGATCGAGGCAAAGCTGCCGGAGATCTTAAGCTTTGCGGATATCGGAGATTATGTCTATCAGCCGGTAAAGACCTATTCCAGCGGTATGTTCGTCCGCCTGGCGTTTGCAGTGGCGATCAATATCGAGCCGGAGATCCTGATCGTAGATGAGGCTCTGAGCGTCGGTGATGTATTTTTCCAGGCAAAATGTTATCATAAATTCGAAGAATTCAAGAAAATGGGCAAGACGATCGTCTTCGTCAGTCACGATCTGAGCAGTATCAGTAAATATTGCGACCGCGTCTATCTGCTGAACCAGGGAAATATTCTGGGAGAAGGCAGCCCCAAGGCCATGATCGATACTTATAAACGGGTACTGGTGGGACAGTACGATGAATCCGAAAATGCCGGTGAGGAATCGGAGAATCTCTTAGATGATGAAGATCTGCAGAGAGCCGCTGCGAAAAAGGCGGATGGCGCATCCAAAGATGCTGCTGAGGCTTCCGCAGAGGCGAAGGGACAGAATCCCAATGCCCTGGAATACGGTACAAAGCAGGCACAGATCGAAGAATTTTACATTACGGATGACAGGGGTGTGCCTACCAATGCCATTCTGAAGGGGACAATGTTTACCATCCATATGAAGGTCCGGTTTATGGATCCTATACCGGCACCGATTTTTGCATTTTCCGTGAAAAATGTCATCGGTGTGGAGATCACCGGTACCAATACCATGATCGAGAAGGCGTTCTTAGACAGTGTGGAACCAGGTGATGTGAAAAATGTGACTTTTACACAGAAGATGAATCTGCAGGGCGGAGAATATCTGCTGTCTCTGGGAGTGACGGGGTACAATCAGGATACCTTTGAGGTCTATCACAGACTGTATGATGCCCTGAATATTACAGTAGTATCCGATAAAAACACCGTAGGCTATTATGATATGGATTCCAACACGAAAGTGTGGGATGCGGAGGAGAAATAAAGAATGACAGAGACCATCGGCAAAGTAACACTGAATCTGGATAAGTATCCCGGAGAGGATTATTATTGTGACGGCAGTGTGGAAGACGAGATTCTGGAGATTGTAAAAAAATACAGTACCGTGGAATATGACCGGATCATCGCAGAGAGAAAAAGCTGGCCGATCCTGTATCATCTGTCGGCTCTGCGGGAAAATATCGTGGATTTTCTTCCGATCAAAAAGACGGACAAAGTGCTGGAAGTAGGCAGCGGCTGCGGAGCCATTACAGGAGCCCTGTCCCGGAAAGCCGGATCGGTGACCTGCGTGGATCTCTCAAAAAAGCGCAGTCTGATCAATGCGTACCGGCACAGTGAAAGTGAAAATGTGACGATCCACATAGGCAATTTTACGGATGTGGAACCGGATCTGCCCGCAGATTATGACTATATCTGCCTCATTGGTGTCTTCGAGTACGGCCAGGCTTACATAGGCGGCAGCACACCTTATGAAGATTTTCTGAAAATTCTGCAAAAGCATCTGGCACCGGGTGGACGAATCGTTATCGCTATTGAGAACAAATACGGACTGAAATATTTTGCGGGCTGCAAGGAAGATCACCTGGGAGACTGGTTTTCCGGAATTGAAAATTATCCGAACGGCGGCGTCGTGCGTACTTTTTCCCGGAAAAAACTGGAGAAGATCTTCGATGCCTGCGGTGTGGGAGAACGCAGTTTTTATTATCCGTATCCCGATTATAAATTCATGACCACGGTCTATTCGGATGCATATCTGCCGGGCCGGGGAGAACTGTCCAATAATCTGCGGAATTTCGACCGTGACAGAATGTTGTTATTCGATGAAAAAAGTGCTTTTGACGGAATCGTGGAAGAAGGGCTTTTTTCTGTATTTTCCAATTCTTATCTGGCAGTGATCGGTAAGCCTCTGGACCTGAAATATGTCAGATATTCCAACGACCGTGCGGAAAACTTCCGAATCCGTACGGAGATCCTGCGGGATGACCGGGGGAATCGGATCGTGCGGAAATATCCGCTGACCAAAGAAGCCGAGGCGCATGTGTGCCATATGATGGAAGCGTATGAAAAATTAAAAGGACGTTATGCCGGAAGCCGGCTGGACGTTAATGTCTGTCATCCGGGAGAAGAGGATGGCATCCCTTATGCGGAATTTGAATTCGTATCGGGCAGACCGTTGTCGGAACTGATGGATGAATGTCTGGACAGACAGGATATCGAGGGATTCCACAGCCTGTTTGCGGAGTATCTGGAGAGGGTAGGATTCGGGGAAGAAGTTCCGGTAGCGGATTTTGACCTGATCTTTGCCAATATTCTGGTGGACGGGGATCACTGGACACTGATCGATTACGAGTGGACCTTCGACCGTGTCATAGATACGAAAGCATTGGCGTTCCGGGCAATTTACTGTTATGTTCTGGAGAATGAAAGACGCAATGCGTTGGAACTGGACCGGATCTTAGATCGTCTGGACATCACGGAAAATGAGGCGAGACAGTACAGAGAGCAGGAGCGGGAATTCCAGAAATATGTCACCGGACAGAAATTGTCCATGGGTGAGATCCGGAATCTCTTAGGCGGCGAAATCTATAAACCCACCGAATGGATCGGGCGTTTCCGTCAGTCGGAAGGAGAACTGCGGGTACAGATCTATGAAGATAAGGGACAGGGATTTTCCGAAGAAAATTCTTATTTCCCGGAAAATGTCTATGTTGCGGAAAAAGAGGCAGAGTTTACCGTGAAATTCGACGGTAACGTACATTATCTGCGGCTGGATCCGGCAATGTGTTCCTGCATCTGTAAGATTCGGGAACTGTCCATGAACGGACAGCCGGTTCCTCTGCAGGATAAGAAAGTGTTCACTACCAACGGAAAAATCCTGAAATCCGAAGAGGGAGCGGACCATCCCAGCGTGATATTTGCCACGGAGGATCCCAATATGACGATCCGGGCAGATGTGCTGAACCGGCAGGCGGAGAATACGTTGTCTGTGAAAATGGAGATCGTACAGATCCCGCAGGCAATGGCAAAAGATATGATGGGAGTGGAGAAGAAGGGAGCGGCAGCTTGGGTATTCGGACAGCGGTGAAGCAGGTGCTGATCGCACAGCAGGATAAAAAATACGAAAAAGAACTGGCGCAGCTTAAGGTCACCTATGAACAGTGGGCAGCGGAGCAGGACCGGGAAAGCGCCGAACCCCGGGAAATTGCGGGACTTGTGGAATTCGTCATTTTCCGACATGCGGCGGGACGACTGGCAGATAATGCGACAGAGCGGATCAACGCTTATTTTACAAAGCATCCGGAAGCAGAAATCGTCTACGGTGATGAAGACCTGATGAATGAGAAGGGAGAGCGTTGCATTCCCTGGTACAAACCCTGTTGGTCACCGGATCTGTACAGAGCCTTTTTCTATGTGGGAAGTGTCGTTGCGGTACGGAGCAGTCTGCTGCAGAGAATGGGAGAAAATCCGGTCGTGACAGAGAACGAGAGCACCGGAAAAGAAATTATTTTTACAGATGCCGGAGAGATCCGTCCGCTGATGGATCGCCTGTTTTTGGGAGCCGGAGGGTTCGAGAGAGATTGTCATTCCATCGGTCATATGGAAACCGTGTTGTTCCATGGAACTTTTTCTGCAGACGGAATAGGAATCCAGGGACCGGATGCACGTGCAGACCGGGACAGCCGGGAGTGCACTCCCTGGGAAAATTACCAGCTGACGAAGGAGTCACCGCAGCTGGCGGTGGAACTGGCCTCCAGGGCGGCGGAAGGTGCCAAAGAGTTATTCGCAGGAGAGCTTAAAGTCTCGGTGATCATTCCCTCCAAAGATAATCCGGAGGTACTGGAGAAGTGCCTGCATTCCCTGACGAGAAGGTCTGAGGGCAGGATCCCTGTTGAAATTTTGCTGGTGGATAACGGAAGCAGTGCGGAAAATAAGCAAAAAACGGAAGACCTGATCGGACGGATCCGGGAAAGCGGTGCCCCTGTCCGTTATATTTATGAACCGGCGGAATTTAATTTTTCAGCGATGTGCAACCGGGGAGCTGAACTGGCGGAAGGAAAGTTTTTGCTGTTTTTAAATGATGATATAGAAGTGTGCGGCAATGACTGGCTGGACAAAATGGTGATCCGCGCCATGCAGCCTTATGTGGGAAGCGTGGGCCTAAAGCTGTATTATCCGGATTCCGTGAAAATACAACACGACGGTATTGTCAATCTGCCGGTGGGACCGGTGCATAAGCTCCAGTTCATGGAAGACGATAAGTCTTATTATTTTGGCAGAAATCGCTTTGATCTGAATTGCGTGGCAGTGACGGGTGCCTGTCTGCTGATAAGGACAGAGGTATTCCGGGAGACGGGTGGATTCCGGGAGGCACTGCGGGTGGCCTATAATGATGTGGATCTGGGATTTTGTCTGGTGGAAATGGGATATTACAATGTGGTGCTGAATGACTGTTTTGCATATCATCATGAATCCCTGAGCCGCGGAAGCGACGAAAGTCCCGAGAAAATGCGACGCCTGACGGAAGAGAGAGAACTGCTTTACCAGATGCATCCTCAGTTCCGCGGAGTGGATCCTTTTTACCCTATGGGACTGAACCGGGAAGGACTGGACAGCCGTGTGGTTCCGGCATATCTTACGGACCGGAATATTTTACAGGAGCCGGCATGGAGATGTGAGAGCTGGCGGGAGCTTCTGGAAAATGCAAGACAGGATGACTGCCTGATGGCACGGGTGGAGACTGCAGGGCCGGAGCGGATCCAGGGATACAGTGTGATCCTGGGAGATGATAACGCATGTTATGATAAACTTTTAGTATTGCTTCCCGAAGATACGCAGGGACAGCGGGAGGCGGACCGGAAGGTATGGTCCATGAAGATTTTACCTGCATATCGGCAGGAACTGGAGGAGAATCTTCCGGACCAGAAAAATGTGGCGCTGGGAGGTTTCTGTGTGAAACGGAAAACAGGGCAGCTGCCTCCGGGGAATTATGGAATCGCCGTTCTTGCGGTCCATCGGATCAGTAAGCTGAAACTGTGGAATACAACGGGAAAATATTTGACGGAGGAAAAACATGTCTGAGATCAATTATCAAGAAGCCTACGAGAGAGAGCACGAAAAATGTGCGGATCTGGCAGACAAGATCGTAGTGCTGGAATCGGAAAAAGAGGACCTGCAGTTCAAACTGGACCGGATCAAAAAGAATAAATTCTGGAAAGCCACGGGTCCGGCGAGAAGTCTGATCCATTTCGCACAGAGACAGAGGGATCGCTTGTCCCATTGTGGCGGACCGAAGGATATCCTGCGTAAGATCCGCAACAAGAGTCGCCAGAAGAGCCTGATGGAGTCCTACGGAACCGGAAGCTTTCCTGATGCGGAGCAGCGGAAAAAGGAAGAAGAGACGATATTCCCTTATATGCCGAAGATCAGCATTCTGGTTCCGCTGTGGAACAATAAAAGGGAATTCCAGATCCAGATGCTGGACTGCGTCATGAATCAGACGTATCCCAACTGGGAACTGTGTCTGGCGGACGGTTCCGACGCGGAGCACTCCTATATCGAGGAACTCTGCAGGGAGTACGCGGCGAAGGCGAATGGTCGTATCGTCTATAAGCACCTGGATCATAACGGCGGTATCTCCTATAACACCAACGAATGCTACAAGCTGGCTACCGGAGATTATATCGGCCTGTTTGACCAGGATGATATTTTACATCCTTCCGTACTGTATGCGTATGTGAAGGAGATCAATGAGCAGGGTGCGGATTATCTTTATTGTGATGAGACCACTTTCAAGGAAAATGATATTAATAAAATGCTGACCATGCATTTTAAGCCGGACTATGCACCGGACAATCTGCGGGCGAATAATTATATCTGCCATTTCAGCGTTTTTTCCCGAAAACTGTTAGAGGGAGAGGAACTGTTCCGCACCGCATTTGACGGTGCCCAGGATCACGATATGATCCTGCGTCTGACCGACAGAGCGGAAAAGATCGTTCATGTTCCCAGATTGATGTACTACTGGAGAAGCCATGAGGGCAGTACCGCAGCCAGCATTGACGCGAAGCCTTATGCCATTGAGGCGGCAAAGGGAGCTGTGGCAGATCATCTGAAAAAGCATGGTTTTAAGCATTTTCAGATCACCAGTACCAGAGCCTGCGCCACGATCTTCCGGATCCGGTATCAGATCCTGGGAGATCCGAAGATCTCCATCGTGATCGCCAATAAGGATCACGTTGAGGATCTGAAGCGTTGTATTACCTCGATCCAAAAGAACAGTACCTGGAGCAATTACGAGATCATTGTCGTGGAAAATAACAGTACCACACCGGAGATCAAGGACTATTATTCCCAACTGTTGGGATTGTCCGGCGATGATTCTTATGAAGAAAGATGCAAGCTGCATACAGTCTGCGGCCATGACGGCGGTATCCTGCACAGCGGGGACGGACGGATTTCCATTGTGACATATCAAGGTGACTTTAATTATTCTGCGGTCAATGATCTGGGAGCGTCTTATGCTTCCGGTGAGTATATTTTACTGCTGAACAATGATACGGAGGTTATCACAGCCAACTGGATGGAAGAGATGCTGATGTATGCCCAGAGAGAGGATGTGGGTGCCGTAGGCGCCAAACTGTATTATGCGGACAAGACGATCCAGCATGCCGGCGTGGTCATCGGATTGGGAGCACACCGCACGGCAGGACATACCCATTATCGCATCCCGGTACAGAACTTAGGCTACATGGGACGTCTGTGTTATACCCAGAATGTTACAGCGGTGACCGGTGCCTGTCTGTTGGTGAAAAAGAGCCTGTATGAGCATGTGGGCGGTCTGGATGAGAGCTTTGTGATCTCCTTAAATGATGTGGATTTCTGTCTGAAATTACGTAAACTGGGACTTCTGAATGTGTGGACTCCCTTTGCAGAACTGTATCATTACGAATCCATCTCCAGAGGACTGGACGATCAGGGAGAAAATGCAGAGCGCTACAACAGAGAATCCGAGCATTTCCGTGAAAAATGGAAGGCTGAACTGGAGGCGGGAGATCCCTATTACAATCCGAATTTCTCTCTGGATCGCAGCGATTACGCACTGAAGGATCCGGCAGTTAGCGGACGTTAAATAATTCTTTTCAGTAGAGGGAATCTATGGTAAAATATCACCGGAGAGCGTTTACTGAAGATATTGAAAGATAGCGATAAAACAGGAGGATAGGAAAATGAGTTATATGGACGAACTGAATTTCTGGTTAAATGATGATTATTTTGACCAGAAGACCAAGGAGGAACTTCTGGCAATCCGCAATAATGAAGCAGAAGTGGAAGATCGTTTTTACAAGGAACTGGAATTCGGTACCGGCGGCTTACGTGGTGTGATCGGTGCAGGAACCAACCGTATGAACGTATATACCGTTCGTAAGGCAACTCAGGGTCTTGCCAATTATATTATCAAGCGCGGTACACAGAGTAAGGGTGTGGCCATCGCATTCGATTCCCGTCGGATGTCTCCTGAGTTCTCTGACGAGGCAGCAAGATGTCTCGCAGCCAACGGCATCAAGGCATACATTTTTGAATCTTTAAGACCTACCCCGGAGCTGTCCTTTGCCCTTCGGACGTTAGGATGTACTGCAGGTATTGTAGTTACCGCCAGTCACAACCCTCCTGAGTACAACGGCTATAAGGTATACTGGGAGGACGGCGCACAGGTAACCGCTCCGATCGATAAGGACATCATTACCGAAGTACAGTCCATCAAGGATTATCATACCGTGAAGACCATGAGCAGAGAGGATGCTGTGGCAGCAGGACTCTATGAAGTGATCGGCAAAGAGATCGATGACAAGTACATGGCAGAGCTGAAGAAGCAGATCATTCATCCTGATGTGATCAGGGAAATGGCAGATGACATCAAGATCGTATATACTCCGTTATGCGGTACCGGTAACAAGCCGGTAAGACGTATCCTGTCTGAGCTGGGATTCAAGCATGTCTATGTAGTTCCCGAACAGGAGAATCCGGATCCGAATTTCACAACGCTGGATTATCCGAACCCTGAGGATCCCAAGGCATTTACCTATGCGCTTCGTCTGGCGAAGGAGAAGGATGCGGATATCGTTCTGGCAACCGATCCCGATGCAGACCGTCTGGGTGTGTATGCAAAAGATACCAAGACCGGCGAGTATGTGGCATTTACCGGTAATATGTCCGGCATGCTGATCGCAGAATATATCCTGAGAGAGAAGACTGCGACCGGTACCATGCCCGAGAATCCCGCACTGGTAACTACCATCGTTACCACCAACATGACCAAACCTATTACGCAGGCTTACGGCGTAAAGCTGATCGAGGTACTGACCGGCTTCAAGTTCATTGGCGAGCAGATCAAGCTCTTCGAGCAGACCGGCAGCAACAACTACGTATTTGGCCTGGAAGAGAGCTACGGCTGCCTGGCAGGTACCCACGCAAGAGATAAGGATGCGATCGTAGCAGTGATGTGTCTGTGCGAAGTAGCAGCTTACTGCAAGAAGCACAACATGACTCTGTGGGATATGATGGTATCCATGTATGAGAAGTACGGTTACTTCAAGGAGACCCAGTACACCATCACCATGAAGGGTATCGACGGCGCAAGACAGATCGCAGAGATCATGGATAAGCTTCGTAAGAATCCTCCGAAGGCATTCGGTGACCTGAAGGTGGAGAAATTCCGTGATTACCAGAACGATGTTATCATCGACATGGAGACCGGAGAGAAGACTACCACAGGACTTCCCAAGTCCAATGTTCTGTACTTCGAGCTTCCTGACAATGCATGGTGCTGTGCACGTCCTTCCGGAACCGAGCCCAAGATCAAGTTCTATATGGGTGTCAAGGGAACCAGCTTAGAGGATGCAAAGGCTAAGGTAGAGAAGCTGACCGAGGATGTAAAGGCAGTACTGTAAGGCAGTGCTCCATAAATCATATTAGTTTTCAAAAGAGCGAATCGCCCGAGCAGGGCGGTTTGCTCTTTTATGAAAAGCTGGAGGTATCTGTGGCAAAGCTAAACAAGGCAAACCTTAAGAAAACTCTATATTATCTGCAACGTAACGGCCTGAGGGAAACCTGGATCTCTGTGAGGGAGCGCCTGACAGAGACAGACCGCTATTTTTTTGTGCCCTGTTCGGAAGCAGAGCTGGTAAGGCAGAGTGATAGAAAATGGGAGAAGCCGATTACGTTCAGTATTGTGGTACCCTTATATCGAACCCCGGAAGCTTATCTGAGCAGAATGATAACAAGTGTTATGCAACAGAGCTATCCACATTGGGAACTGATCCTGGCAGATGCAACGGAGGATCACGGTGTGGAGGAGGTACTGAAGCAGCAGGGATTCCTGAAGGAGCAGCCGACGGATGGCGAGACAGAACCTGTCGCAGCAGATCCCAGGCTCCACTATGTGCATCTGAAAGAAAATGCGGGAATCGCTGCTAATACCAATCAGGCGCTTCCCTATGCGAAGGGAGAGTATATCGGTCTGCTGGATCATGATGATGTATTGACACCGGATGCGTTGTACGAAATGGCTGATGCGATCACCAAAGCATATGACAGAGGTGTCAAAGTCGCCTTCGCTTATTCGGATGAGGATAAGTGCGATGGAGAAGAGACCAGATACTATGAGCCCAATTATAAAGAAGAATTTAATTACGATTTAATTCTCAGCAATAACTATATCTGTCATTTTCTTGTAATGGAGAGTAAATTGCTGAAAAGCCTGCAATTCCGTCCGGAATTTGACGGTGCCCAGGACTATGATCTGGTACTGCGCTGTGTAGCGGAAGTGCTGACAGAGGGAGGGCAGACTGCGGAGAAGAGAATACTCCATATTCCGAAGGTGCTGTATCACTGGAGATGTCATGAGGCATCCACAGCAGCCAATCCAAACAGCAAAAAATATGCGTATGATGCGGGGATGAGAGCATTGCAGGATCATGCGGACCGCCGCCAGATCCCGGCCACCGCGACAGAGACCAGACATGTAGGATTTTATCGGTTAAAATATAAAGAAGTATGGGAAGCCAGGCCGGATGTGGCAGCTGTAGGCGGCAGAGTATTGTCCGGGAAGAATGGCAAGATCATCGGCGGCAGAATGACGGCAGACGGAACCGTATTTTATGAAGGACTGCCGAAGGGATTCGGCGGATATCTGCACCGCGCGGAGCTGTCCCAGGATGCGGAAGCGCTGGATCTTCGTTGTATCCGTATCCGACCCGAATGCAGGGAAGTGTTTGAAAAAATCGTGGGAGTTCCGTATACCGAGATACGAAGACACCCGGAAGAGCAACCGGTATTTGATGTAACCGTACTGCCGGCAGGGGTGGACATCCGAACCTTAAGTCTGCGATTGTCTGAAGCACTACGGCAACAGGGAAGATTGCTTTATCTGCCGGAATATCCGGGGGAGTTTAAGACATTATGAGTGAAATAACAGTCGTTATACCAAATTACAACGGAATGAAATATCTGCCGGAGTGCATGACCTCTCTGTGTGAGAGACAGGAGAACGCTCCGGAATACGAAGTGCTGATCATCGATAATGCCTCTGCAGACGGAAGTGTGGAATATCTGGAAAAGGAATGGTGTGGGGAAGGTGTGCGCCTGATATCTTTACCGGAAAACACCGGATTCTGTCATGCAGTGAATCTGGGGATCCGGGAAGCGAAGACACCATATGTGATCCTTCTGAACAATGATACAAAGGCAGAAGCCGGTTTTGTAAGAGGCTTATATGATGCTATCCGCGAAAATGAAAAGATATTTTCCGTCAGTGCGAAGATGCTGATGTGGGACAGACCGGAGCTCATCGATGATGCCGGAGACCGTTACTGCGTGCTGGGCTGGGCCTATTCCCGGGGGAAGGGACGACCGGCGGCGGATTATGATAAGTCTGTCCCGGTGTTTTCCGCCTGTGGCGGTGCCGCAATCTACAGACGATCCGTATTTGAAGAGATCGGTTATTTTGATGAAGAACATTTTGCCTATCTGGAAGATCTGGATATCGGCTACCGTGCCCGGATCTACGGCTATGAGAACCGGTATGAACCGAAGGCGGCTGTGCTGCATTATGGCAGTGCTTCCACGGGATCCAGATACAATCCCCGGAAAACGTTACTTGCGTCTGCCAACAGTATTTATGTGATCGGCAAGAATATGCCGCTTTTGCAGTGTATTCTGAACCTGCCGTTTTTTTTGCTTGGATTTGGCATAAAGTTTTTGTTTTTTTGTAAGAAAAGAATGGGAAAACTATATCTGAAAGGACTGGCAGCTGGCCTGAAAAGATCTGTAGGAACCACGGGAAGACAGCACAAAGTTCCCTTCCGGTGGCATCATCTGGGGAATTATGTGAAGATCCAGTGGCAGCTGTATTTCAATGTGTTTCGAATTCTTATGAAATCTTAAGAAATGGCTTCATAAATTCTTAAGTTGAGAAAAAAACACTGTTATTGTAGAATGAAATCGTTAAAAAGAAGCTTTTCAGACTTACAGATTGGGTGACCCATATGATAAAAGACAACCAGAAAGTCTTTAACAGGCTTCTTGTGATAATGGATGCGCTGATCACAGCCATATCCTTTGTCCTTGCCTATTATATCAAATTTTATATATTGAACGACGGTCCCGGGATCGGTGTCCTGCCTGTGCAGGAGTATTATAAGCTGCTTCCTTTTATTGTACCCGGATATATGTTTCTGTATTACCGGTGCAGCGTGTATTCTCCGAAGCGAACCGTCCGCCGCAGACATGAGATTTACAGCATTCTGCAGGCAAATACCATCGGCCTGGCGGCATTGATCATTATCCTGTATATGATCATCCGTGAGATTAACTTTTCGCGATCCGTCATGGCAATTTTTTATGTGCTGAATGTATTTCTGACTTCGGTATCCCGCATCATAATGCGAAAAGCGTTGCGGACACTCCGGAAAAGGGGATACAATCTGAAGCATATTTTGCTGGTGGGATATTCCAGAGCGGCAGAAGAGTATATTGACAGAATCTTAAGCAATCCCCAGTGGGGATATGTGGTATGCGGTATTCTGGATGAGCACATTCCGGGAGGGACTACCTATAAGGGAGTGAAAGTCCTGGGAACGTTGGGGAATCTTGAGTATATTCTTCCGGAGAACAAGCTGGACGAGATCGCGATCACGCTTTCTCTGAAAGATTATGATTATCTGGAAGGTGTTGTGGATATCTGTGAGAAATCCGGCGTGCATACGAAATTCATCCCCGACTACAGCAGTCTGATCCCCAGCAGACCTTACACGGAGGATCTCATGGGACTTCCGGTGATCAATATTCGGTATGTGCCGCTGACCAACACCGGAAATATGATGATCAAGAGAGCCATGGATATTGTCGGTTCCCTGTTCGGCATCATCATTACTTCACCGATCATGCTGTTGTCGGCAATTCTGGTAAAATGTTCCAGTCCGGGACCTGTGATCTTCAAGCAGGAACGGGTAGGACTTCATAATAAATCATTTTATATGTACAAATTCCGCAGTATGGCAATGCAGACTGCAGCGGAGGAGAAAAAGGGCTGGACGGTGCGAAATGATCCCAGAGTCACCGGAATCGGCAAGATCTTAAGACGAACCAGCATTGATGAACTTCCGCAGCTGTTCAACATCCTGAAAGGAGATATGAGCCTGGTGGGACCGAGACCGGAGCGCCCTCAGTTCGTGGAAAAGTTCAAGGAAGAGATCCCGAGATATATGGTAAAACATCAGGTGAGGCCGGGCCTCACGGGATGGGCACAGGTCAACGGCCTGCGTGGTGATTCTTCCATCAAGAAGCGGATCGAGTATGATATTTATTACATTGAGAACTGGACCCTCGGGTTTGACATTAAGATCATTCTTATGACATTTTTCACAGGATTTATCAATAAAAATGCTTATTAACACAAGGAGAAGACAAGATGGCAACAAATTCTAACTACAATGGCGGCAATGGTCAGAGACCAGCTGGAAGCGGAAGAAGACCTTCCGGAAATGGACAGCGACCTGCGGGACAGCGACCTGCGGGACAGCGACCTGCGGGACAGCGACCTGCCGGCAACAGTAACGGACAGAGGAGAGTATCTGCCAAGCAGCGTGCTGCCAAGAAGAGAAGAAAGGTTATCATCTTCGGTGTAGAGATTGCGGTTATCCTGATCATGGTAGCAGTATTGTATCTGGTAATGACCCACACAAATAATGAAGGCCCCAAGGTAACGGTATTAGAGACGGAAGAGCTTCGGATTCCGGAAGAAGTACAACAGGACGAAGCAATGAAGGGGTATATGAACATTGCACTGTTCGGTGTGGATGCAACGAAGGACAGCCAGCTGTACAAGGGCAGCCGAAGCGACAGTATTATGATCGCCAGCATCAATATGGATACCGGCGATATCAAACTGGTCAGTGTATATCGTGATACGTATCTGAACATCGGCACGGACTCCTATCAGAAGTGTAACGCGGCTTATTCCTATGGCGGAGCGGAGCAGGCAGTTAAGATGTTAAACATGAATCTGGATATGGATATTACGAACTTTGTAACCGTAGGCTATAAGGGACTGAGTGAAGTGATTGACGGTCTGGGCGGTGTCTATATCGATGTGGACTCTGAGGAAATCAAGCATATCAATAACTATCAGATCGGTATTGCAGAGGTCTTAAAATGTGACTACACACCGGTAACAGAGACCGGAGTACAGCTGCTAAACGGTCTGCAGGCGACGGCTTACTGCCGTATCCGTTATACCGCAGGTAATGATTTCAAGCGTGCCGCACGACAGCGTGAAGTAATTCAGGCGATTGAAGATCAGGCGAAGAAGGCCGATTACGATACTCTGTCCAAGGTATTTAACAGTGCCATCGATGATGTTTACACCAGCCTGGATTCCAAGGATATTTTGGATCTGCTGGCTAACATCACAAAATATCGTATTGTGGACGAGGGAGGCTTCCCTGAAGAGACCATGCGTGCCACCGGTAACATCGGTGCAAAGGGAAGCAGTGTAGTACCTTTGGATCTGGAGAGCAATGTTGTATGGCTGCATCAGTTCCTGTTTGATGATGCGAACTACACCGTAACCGACAGTGTAAAGGAATACAGTAGAAAGATTGCATCCGATACGGCACCTTATCTGAATAAATAAGAAAAGGAATTGACGAGGGAGTCTTCCGGAGAGCACCGGAGCTCCCTCGTGTCATATGAAAAAGTCTTGTGTAACAGACGGGGATAAAGTATAATAGACCAGAGATTGGGAAAGTAAGGAGCGCTCTGCAATGGAGATCGATGTGATCATTCCCCTGTATAAACCGGGGAAAGAACTATTTACATTATTAGATAAGCTTGACAGCCAGAGCGTGCCGGTACATGAAGTGATCCTGCTGAACACCGAGGAAAAATATTTTGAGCAGCTGATCTATGGAACCAGATTTCTGGAGAAATATCAGAACATTAAGGTATATCATGTCTCCAAAAGAGAATTTGATCATGGCGGCACCAGACGTATGGGTGTGAAAAAATCTTCCGCAGATATTTTTGTCATGATGACCCAGGATGCTATGCCGGCAGACGACAATCTGATCGAACAACTGACGGAACCGCTGCGGGATCAGGTGGCGGTATCCTATGCAAGACAGCTGCCGAGAGAAGATTGTGCACCGGTGGAATGTTATACCAGGGACTTTAATTATCCGGCACAGTCACGGATCAAATCCGCAGAAGATCTTAAGACATTGGGGATCAAGACATTTTTCTGCTCCAATGTGTGTGCGGCATACCGACGGGAGATCTATGAGGAACTGGGTGGATTCGTAAAACATACCATATTTAATGAAGATATGATCTATGCGGCGAAAGCGGTGGAAGCGGGATATGCGATCGCTTATGCGGCGGATGCCCGGGTGATTCATTCCCATAATTATACCAATGTACAGCAGTTCCAAAGGAATTTTGACCTGGGGGTATCCCAGGCAGAACATCCGGAAGTCTTCGCAGCATATCCTTCGGAGTCCGAGGGAAAACGAATGGTGAAAGATGTGACAGCATATTTGCGGGATCATCATATGTCCGGCAGATTGCCCCATTTTTATATACAATGTGCCTGTAAATATGCAGGTTATCTATTAGGTAAGAACTATAGCAGGCTCCCCGGAAAATGGGTCCTTGCTTTTACTTCCAACAAAGAATACTGGAAACAGAACAGAAAGGATGTATGACTATGTGTGGTATCGTAGGATATATTGGAACAGAACAGGCAGCGCCGATCATTTTAGACGGTCTGTCCAAACTGGAATACCGTGGATATGATTCCGCGGGTATGGCTATTTTTGATGGGGAGAAGATCAACACCAAAAAGGCTGTCGGGAGACTTAAGGTTCTGGAAAACCTGACACACGGAGGCGAGGCTATGAAGGGAACCTCCGGTATCGGGCATACCCGTTGGGCAACCCACGGTGCTCCCAGTGATATCAATTCCCATCCCCATATGAATAACGCCGGTACCATTGCTGTAGTACATAATGGAATCATTGAGAACTATATTCCACTGAAGAAAAAGATGCAGGATAAGGGGTATCAGTTCATCTCTGAGACCGATACCGAGGTACTGGCGCATCTGTTAGACTACTATTATAAGGGAAATCCCCTGGAAGCGATCACTAAGGTATTGCATCGTGTAGAGGGCTCCTATGCGCTGGGTATCATGTTTGCCGATCAGCCGGATAAGATCTTCGCTGCCCGCAAAGACAGTCCTCTGATCGTAGGCAAGAGTGAGAGCGGCAGCTTTATCGCATCTGATGTTCCCGCAATTCTGAAATATACCAGAACCGTATATTATGTAGATAATCAGGAAGTGGTGGAACTGAAGGAAGACGGTCTTAGATTCTTCTCAGTGGACGAAGAAGAGATCACGAAAACCCCCGTGACCATCGACTGGGATGCCAATGCTGCGGAAAAGGGCGGCTATGAGCATTTCATGCTGAAAGAGATCTACGAACAGCCGAAGACGATCAACGATACTATTTCTCCCCGTATCAAGGATAATGATATCGTCATCGAAGAACTGAATATGAGCGATGAGGAGATTCAGGAGATCACAAAGATACATATTGTGGCCTGCGGTTCCGCATATCACACCGGTGTTACCGCAAAATATGTCATTGAAGGTCTGGCAAGAATCCCGGTAGAGGTGGATGTGGCCAGCGAATTCCGTTATCGTGATCCCATCCTGCAGAAGGGCAATATGGTCATCGTCATCAGCCAGTCCGGTGAGACTGCGGATACGCTGGCAGCTCTGCGGGAATCCAAGGCAAAGGGCTTCAAGGTACTGGGTATTGTCAATGTCGTCGGCAGCTCCATCGCCAGAGAAGCGGACAGTGTTATGTACACCTGGGCAGGTCCCGAGATCGCCGTTGCAACGACCAAGGCTTACAGTGCACAGCTGACCGCACTTTACATGCTGGCTATGAAGTTCGCCAAGGTGCGTGGAACCATTGACCAGGAGAAGTTCCAGAGTATGCTGACAGATTTAAGATGTCTGCCGGATCAGATTGAGCTGCTTCTGGGCCAGAAGCAGAAGATCCAGCATTTCGCCAACCGTTATGTGGGAGCGAGAGACATCTTCTTCATCGGACGTGGTATCGACTATGCGATTTCCCTGGAGGGATCCCTGAAGTTAAAAGAGATCTCCTATATTCATTCCGAGGCTTATGCAGCCGGAGAACTGAAGCATGGCACCATTTCCCTGATCGAAGATGGCACCCTGGTAGTGGCTTTGGCAACCCAGCCGGCTCTGTTCCAGAAGACCATCAGTAATATGGTAGAGGTAAAGGCAAGGGGCGCTTTTGTCATGGCGGTTACCATCGAGGGCAACAAAGCCATCGAGAAGGCAGCGGATTATGTGGTATATATTCCCGAGACGAATCCGTACTTTACCAATTCCCTGGCAATCATTCCGTTGCAGCTGTTTGCTTACTATGTGGCAGTGGGACGTGGCTGTGATGTGGATAAGCCGAGAAACCTGGCAAAATCCGTTACGGTGGAATAACAAGAAAAATCCGGAGAGGTGAAAACGTCTTCGGTTTTTTTGATCTTTCATAATTGCTTCAGAAAGTTATCACAATTCGGTCACATTTGGTGGATATACTATGTTCATAAGGTGAGAGGAAGAAATGGAAATAGTAAAAAATTTCTCACTTACAGATAGGATAGGAGGAAGAATTATGTACGAGAATGATAATTTTTCCGGTTATGAAACCGGAGATAAAAATACAACCGGTACATTCAGCGGAGTAAGCGCTGCGGGAAGTGCAAACGGTTACACCACATACCAGATGGGCGGAAGCACCGGTAGCAATACAGAACCTAAGAACCCCAAAAAGCATGGAGGTTATTTCCGGAAAGCTGTGGTAAGTGTCAGTCTGGGACTTTTCTTCGGACTGTTTGCCGGCATCGGGTTCTATGCAGTACAGCAGGGCACCGGGATGCTTAAGACCGGTACGGATACCGCAGTGGTAGATGAGGTCACTTCCGAAGCTGCAACAGAGAGCAGCCAGAGTACACCGCAGCTTGCGACCAACGTTACTTATGTAGAGTCTGATGTATCTGATGTGGTGGAGAAGGTTATGCCTGCCATGGTATCGATCGTGAATAACTTTACTGAGACAGCAAATGTCTTCGGACAGCAGTATACACAGGAAGAAGCAGCCAGCGGTTCCGGTATCATTGTAGGCAAGACGGATGATGAACTGCTGATCGTATCTAACAACCACGTAGTAGAGAGCGCAGATACGCTGACCGTTACTTTTATCGACGGCAGTGAAGCACAGGCACAGGTCAAAGGACTGGATTCCGATATGGATCTGGCAGTGATCGCAGTATCTTTAAATGATCTGAGCGATGATACCAAGAATGCCATTACGGTTGCTACTTTGGGCAGCAGTGATGATCTGAAGCTTGGTGAGCCGGTCATCGCTATCGGTAATGCCCTTGGCTATGGTCAGTCTGTTACCAACGGTATTGTAAGTGCCCTGAATCGTGAGATCACTCTGGAGAACGGCTCTACCGGTCTGGAGAACGGCTCTACCGGTACTTTCATCCAGACCAACGCAGCCATCAACCCCGGTAACTCCGGCGGTGCACTGCTGAACATGAATGGTGAGGTTATCGGTATCAACTCCAACAAGATCGGTGGTACTGCCGTAGAAGGTATGGGATATGCTATCCCGATTACTTCGGCAAGTCCTATCATTGCAGATCTGATGGAGCGTCAGACCAGAACCAAGGTAGCTGAGGATGAAGTCGGTTACATCGGCATCTCCCTGCAGGAAGTAACTTCCCAGATCTCCCAGATGTACAACATGCCGGAAGGTATCTATGTAGTATCTGTAGAGGAAGGCAGCGCAGCAGCCAATGCCGGTATCATGAAAGGTGATATCATTACCAAATTCGATGGCAGTAGCATCTCGTCCTACTCTGATCTTCAGAAGATGTTACAATACTATGCAGCCGGTGATTCCGCAACCATAACGGTACAGAGACCTCAGAATGGTGAATATGTATCTGTAGAACTGAATCTGACACTGGGCAGCAGACCTGCAGATAAAAAATAAATATAGCGATTTTTAATCACAAAAATCGGATGGTTAGAATAATCCCCGGAAGGACCACATGTCTCTCCCGGGGATTTTGTTTAGAAAAACTTCACTTGTACCCTACAACCGTATTGGGTATAATGAGCGTAGGCATGAGCAGTGCAAGGATCGAGGATTACGAAAACCGACTGCTTGCAGGCGGAATTACGTAAGACACGATACGTGTAGGGCGAAGCCCGGACATCGAGGTAGAACGAAGAGATACCGAGATGAGCACTGCGAAAAGAAAGTAGCAAGGATCGAGGATTACGAAAACCGACTGCTTGCAGGCGGAATTACGTAAGACA
>ERZ779880.982-NODE-982-length-29322-cov-4.543479_pt1 | contig 29322 bp, 20 predicted proteins | sample MGYA00511555_ERZ779880 | MGnify/ENA primary metagenome ERZ779880 (study PRJEB29588, sample SAMEA2145815) | human gut metagenome | biome: human gut; feature: human-associated habitat; material: faeces | place: Denmark | collected 2008/2010 ... | reverse complement strand
GAAACGCGTACCTTTGCAAAAGACTAATCTAAACGATCGTTTTCACCGTTCATTTTCATGTATATAATATAATGTACGTGCGTACATTGAATAAAGGCTTACTAAAAATCTTCCTACAATAAATAACATATTCAATATAAACTGCCCTGTTTTGGGTCTCCCAAGTGAATAACTAACGGCTTGTCGAGTGAATAACTTACGGCTATACCTAGTGAATAACTTACGGCTTGGGAAGTGAATAACTAACCACTTACAAACCTTTTTTCCTACCGTTGACCAAAGGAATTTCCTATCACCACAATGCCCATTATAAGGTCTTTACAATAGGCATTGTAACACCTTTATAATGCCCATTGTAAGCCGCTTATAACTGCGATCATTAGAACGCTCAAAAAGGACACTGATAATCAATACATTAAAAACGCCATTACCTTATCCAGAAAACACGTACGACTTTTACAAAAAACACGTACATGTTTTCTCGGAAACACGTACGTGTTTTTCCAGAAGCAAATTCCGGTCAAAAGCAATAAAGATTCTGATAAAGCCATTATCTTTGCTTCAAAATCAATATACAACCACGATGAGACACTTAAAGTACTTGGCTTTTGTAGCATGTCTGGGAAGTCTTTCCCCGGCCTTCGCACAAAACGCCTCTAAAAGCTTGACAATCGATGACCTAGTCACTTGGCAACGAATCACGGACCGGGAGATCTCGGACAACGGAAAATGGGTAGCTTGCAAGATGGAACCTTGGGAAGGTGACGCTACCGTTTATTTGTATGCGGCCCAAGGGCAAGAGACCGCCACTTTTTCTCCGGCCGATAAGTTCGCGTTCTCCGCTTCCTCGGGTTATCTGGTTGTCACGCAAACACCCGGAAAGTCTACGGTAGATTCCCTGAAAGTATTGAAGACGAAAGAGGACAAGATGCCGATGAACACCTTGGTAATCTATTCCGTCGCCGGTAAAAAGGAGACGATAGACTCCCTCAAAACCTTCAAATTAGCGGACGAGGCAGATTGGATCGCTTATCAAAGAGGCCGGAAGGACTCCACTTTGTACGTCCGTTCGCTGGATGGAAGCAAGACCTTCCAGTTCCCGACCGTAACGGATTTCCAATTCGCCAAGAAAAGCGGTATGCTATATTACACGAGCGCGGCGGAAGGAGAAGCAGGTATATTCACCTTGAATCCGGAGAAAGGAAGTCCGGCGCTCATCAAAGAGGGAAAAGGCGTATTCAAACAAACCACGTTCGACGAGAAAGGAGAACGGCTGGCTTTCTTATATTGCGCCGACAAAGATTCTTCTTACAAAGCGTTAAGCTTATGGCTATCCGAACATAACGCTCCCGCGAAAGAAATCGCCACCCGTGGAAACAGGGCTTTCCCCGCTGAATGGGTAATCAATGAGAACGGGATGCTTCAATTCTCGAAATCCGCTTCCCGTCTGTTCTTCGGTACCTCACCGGAGCCGAGGCAAAAAGACACGACCCAACTAGCCGAGAATCGTCCGAACGTACAGGTTTGGAGTTGGGATGAGCCCGTACAATATACCGTACAGAATTATAACAAGGAAAAAGACTTAAGGAAAAGCTATCAAGCGGTTTATAATCTGGGCAACGGCTCTATCTTCCAATTGGCGAATGAGGAATTACCGAATATCCAATTGGGTAATGAGGGTGACGCACCCTTGGCGCTCCTTTCCACTTCCCGTCCCTATTCTTTGTCTTCCATGTGGGAGGCCCGCACACGCAGCGACTATTATACCGTATCGTTGGATAACGGGGAGCGCAAGCAAATCGCCCAAGCGGATTATGGCCGTTTCCGCCTCTCCCCACAAGGTAAATATGCATATTGGTATGGCGAGACGGATAGCTGCTGGTACACGATCGCCTTGGCGGAAGGTAAGCAATATCGCCTAACCACTCCGGAAAGCTTTCCGGCTTGGGACGAGGAGAACGACGTTCCCGATTATCCTTATGCGCATGGAGCCGCCGGCTGGACCGCGAACGATCAAAATCTCTTGATCTATGATCGTTACGACATCTGGAAATTCGATCCGACCGCAGCCACCCCACCGATCAACCTGACCGTGAACGGAAGGAAGGAGAAACTTTCCTACCGCTTGGAACAACTGGATAAAGAGGCTCGCTTTATCGACCTCGGCAAACCGCAATTATTAAAAGGATTCAACGAGGCCACAAAAGGATACGGATTCTACAACGCACGCCTCTCTGCTCCTGCCGCCCCGAAGACTTTGCTGGCGGGTAATTATATGCTGCGATCTATCAACAAGGCGAAGAATACGGATGACGTGATCTATACGATGGAAACCTTCCAGCAATACCCGGATATCCACTATTCGACCTTGGCGTTCAAGAAATCCGTGCAATTGACGCATGGAGACAAACAGCAGGAAGGTTTTATCTGGGGTACCGCCGAGTTGGTATCATGGATTTCCTTGGACGGCCGTCCACTGGAAGGTGTCGTTTATAAGCCGGCGAATTTTGATCCGAACAAGAAGTACCCGATGATGGTAAACTTCTACGAGCGGAATTCGGAGACTTTATATAATTACCGTATGCCGGAACCGCATCGTTCTACGATCGATTATCACTTATACAATAGCAACGAATATGTCATCTTCAACCCGGACATTCGCTATGTAGATGGTTATCCGGGAGAAAGCTGCTATAACTGCTTGATGCCGGGTATCACCATGATGATCGCCAAAGGATATATCGACGAAAAAGGGATCGGTGCGCAAGGACATAGCTGGGGAGGTTACCAAGTAGCTTATTTAGCGACTCGCACGAATTTATTCTCCGCTATCGAGTCTGGGGCGCCTGTCGTAAATATGTTTAGCGCTTATGGCGGTATCCGTTGGGGTTCCGGCATGGCCCGCTCTTTCCAATACGAGCATACACAAAGCCGTTTAGGAGCTACGCCATGGAGTTCTCCACTTCGTTATCTGGAAAACTCGCCGTTGTTCACGATGGATAAGGTGCAGACCCCAATATTGATCATGCACAACGATGCCGACGGCCATGTGCCTTGGTACCAAGGTATCGAGTATTTCGTTGCCATGAAACGGTTAGGTAAACCTTGCTGGTTACTGAATTATACAGGCGAACCGCATTGGCCGATGCATATGGCAAACCGCATCGATTTCCAACGCCGCATGTTCCAATTCTTCAACCATTACCTAAAGAACGATAAAATGCCTAAATGGATGTCCGAAGGCGTACCTGCCGTAGAGCAACCATTTGAGTTGGGGTATTGATCAGACAATCTTATAAGAGATTATGGCCAAAGCGATAGTTATACCATAAGCTTTAGCCATAATCTCTTTTTCCATTTAAACAGGAGATCTTTTGAAATAAATACGTATATTTGCCAATAACATAAAAACAAAAGATATGAGAACGACAAAAACCAGACCAACTAGAAATGTTTCGTCGCCCAAGATGGCTAAACACAACATTTCCAACCAAAGGAAAAGCGATAGCCAACCTTTCAGTCCTATGAATGAGAAAGATTTATTTCTAGCCCATTCCAGACAATCCATGGCAGCATATATATCCAAATATCTCATCGAATGAAAATACATCAACGAGATGTTGTAGAAGTCAATTATCTATTTCCTAATGGAATAACCAAACCTCACATGGCTATCGTCATCTCAAACGATGATTTGCAAGCAGCTGAAGATTTCTTTTACCTAGCTATGATATCTTCCAAAAACTATAATCCACAATATACATTTCCTTTAGAAGACTCTATGCTAACAAAAAACTTAACAAAGAAAAGCTTCGTTATTTGCCAATTAATAGGAGGTTACACAAAACGAGACGTTGTGAGAATATGCAGCCATGTAAAAGCCGAGCCTTTCAACTTGATTGTTGAAAAAATCAAGAAAGTCATATTCTAGAACGTCATACGAAACTCGGTACGGACACCAGGCAAGGAATCAACGGTTAAATCGCCGCCATGCAATCGCATTATGCGGTGGGAGATACTGAGACCGATGCCGCTACCACCGGACTTCGTAGAGAAAAAAGGCGTAAAAATAGCAGACAATAGTTCCGGAGAAATGCCGGGGCCATTGTCTGTTATAGTTATATATACCCTACCATCAGCCTCCAAGGCTTCTACGGAGACGATGGCATCCGCTTGCCCCTCTATCGCCTGTAATGCGTTACGGATCAAGTTAATCAGAGCCAGCACAATCAAGTTTTGGTCCGCATGTACCGTTAAAGCTTCCGCAGAGGAGAAACGAATACGGTCGCTACCCGCCTCGGCACACAACAACCGTTCCATCTTCCGAAATAAAGAGGTTATAGGCACCTCGGTTCTTTCCGGCTCCGGAAGATGCGTCAGACGATGGTAGGAATCCAAGAAAGCGGATAGATTTTTCGCTTGCCCATGAATAACCTCCAAACCTTCCCGTAATTGCTCCGGAGTATATGTATCGGAATATTTCAACAGATCAGCAGATAAGGAACGGATTGGCGTAATCGAATTACGAATCTCATGCGTCAGTACCCGCAAGATGCTCTCGTAATACAAGCGCTTCTCTTCCATCTCATTCTGGTTTTGACTGAATAGGAGGATAATCCGATTCATTTCCGCATATAAGTCCTTTACAAAGGGATCATTCGTTTTATCCGGGTATCGCAAAGTTGTATTCCCATTACGAACCGACTCGAAGAAAATAGCGATCTTACGATTTGTACCGTTTATCCACTGGATTAGCAACAGAGTTATCAACAGGATAACACACAGACATACAAAGGATAAAAAATAAGAAATACCGGTTATCAACAATACAGATCCAAGTAACGCAAAAAGTACGATTAAGGAAACGCTCCCTATAATCTTCAGGTATAAATTCCGGTTAACCATGGTTACTCTCCTTATAATCTACAACCCGTATTTCCGCATCTTATTATAAAGGGTCTGGCGGCTAATATCCAATTGTTGAGCCACAAGCGTCAGGTTCCCTTTCTTTTCTTTCAATACCTCGGCGATAAACTGCCGCTCCATATCCTCCAACGTACAAGGATGGGAGACTAGAGATTCTGCCACAGAGGAAATCTCTCTCTCATCTGATTCCGCACGACGTTCCAAGACGTGGGTAAGTGCTTGAATCAAATTCTCGTTATCCCAAGGTTTCACGATAAAGTCCGTGGCTCCCTTTTTAAGGGAAGATACAGCCAACTCGATATCCCCAAAAGCGGTTATCAAGATAACGGCCGGAGGATTCTTAAGCTCCAAGATACGATCCAACCAGAAAAGTCCTTCCCCTCCGCCTTGCTTTCCAGTGCCGAAGTTCATATCCAGTAAAACCAAATCCACATCTCCATTCCGCAAAAGGGCAGGCAATAATACGGGAGATGATACGGTAACGATCGTCTTAAACTCATGGGACAAGACCGTCCGCAGACTTCTCAATATCGCCTCATTGTCATCTACGACTATAATCTTCGCGTCACGCATTAAGCCTCCTCTTTTTTTCGTACGCAAAGATACGATCTTTTCCCGGGTCTCAGTGTCCAATATTTAGACAAATCCAGTTCTTTACGATCGTTTCCTCCGATTTTATTTGCCATATTCCACGCAACCGGATAGCTTTGAACCAACAAACAGATAAAACCATGGAATCCATATCTCTAAAACTTATATTCCGTAGCTGGTGGCGAAACAAGACGTTCGCCGTCATTTCCTTATTGAGCCTGGCGGCAGGCATCACTTGTACCAACCTACTGATCTCATACGTCATTTATGAATCTAGGATAGAAGCCCATAATCCCAATAAGTCGCATATCATCTATATGGCACAAGACTCTCCCTTGACCTCCGGAGAGAAAGTATCTTTTATTAAAGGGCCGATCCCTGTGCAGCTAAAAGACCAATACCCGGAAGTTGAGGATTATTTACGACTGAACATAGAGAATGCCGCCTCCATCACGATAGGAGAAAAGCGCTTCGACCCAATCTCGATCGTCAGAGCTGATCCCTCCTTTCCTCGCTTTTTCCCTTACAAGGTAATGGCAGGAGATATAAACAAGGCATTAACCCAACCAAACGCAATTGCGTTGACCGAATACCAAGCGAAGATATTCTTCGGGAACGAGGATCCTATCGGTAAAACCTTCTTGGCAAAGTACGCTTATGAGAACGAGACGATTACCTACGAGGTCGCCGCCGTTATCAAAGAGTACCCTCAATCATTCTTGAAGTTCAACGCATTGGCAGGCACTACCTCCCAATTCAATGGCGGCCCTACCTTATTACTGGTAAACGATCTCTTCAACATCGATACGTTCACTCAAAAACTAAAGGATGATAAGGTACCTACTTTCAACGGAACCGGACAGTATTATTTCTATACCCTCCAAGAGAGTTATTTCCAAGAGCAAACCTATACACAAGAATACATCCCCTATATCCACCGAAACCAGAAAGACTTACTGTACGTTGGTTTGTTCTCGGCCATCCTAATCCTCGTGATCGCCTGTTTCAATTATGCCAACCTAAGTTTCTCCCGCATTTTGCAACAGGTAAAGATGATCTACACCCAGAAAGTGATGGGAGCATCGGCTGGGCAAATCCATCGCCAGCTATTCTTGGATACTTTCCTTACCGTGCTGATCGCTTTCTTTTTATCCTTATTACTTACACTGGATTTCCTGCCGGCTTTCAACCGGATCGTTTCCGGACGTATCTCCTTGGGATTTTTCTTCAGTGGACAGGTCTTACCTGTGATCGTGGCACTCATCCTAGCTCTATCCATTATCCCCTCATTATATATGAGCCATAAGATCAACTCCCTTTCCCATTCCGAGTATAAATCATTCACCACCGGTACCCGGAAGCGGACAATCATAGGCGGGCTCTCCATCTTACAATTCGCCATCTCAATAGCTCTGGTATTCGCCACGCTGATCGTACGGCAGCAACTAACGCTCACTCAGACAAGCGGTGAACGTTACCGGGATCTCATCGAAATAGCCGACTGGAGTGGGAACCATATACAGACCTTCTCTGAAGAGATCCGGCGTTATCCTTCCATAGAAGAGATGTGCCTTTCGAAAAGCGGGATCATACAGTTCAACTTGCGGACAATGGTCTTGAAAGACGAAAACGGAAACGAACTAAATTATACGCTAGGCCAATACGAAGGTGATAGTACTTTCCTAAAGGTTATGAAGATAAACATTCTTCAAGGACTCTCAGAGCGAGAGGCTCTAAAACAATACAGCACACCCGTCTATATTAACGAACAATACGCACGTTTGCTCGTGCCCAAAGGCGAGAATCCCGTGGGTAAGCCTGTCCGCCTTTACGACACTGAATTCGGGAAGATGGAAAAGGAGGGAGAACCGATAGCGATTATAGCAGGGATCGTGGAGAATCTATATACAGGAACCTTACGACAAGAGGTTTACCCTAGCTTGACCTACCTAACGCATACTCCCCCCTATAACCTCGTCCAAGTCCGACTGAAAAAGGAGCACAGAGCCGAGGCTCTAGCTTTACTGCAACAAACATGGGAAAAGATCAACCCCAACGTACCTTTCGAATATCAAGATATATACGAGGAATTTATGTTATCTAACCGAAAAACGATCGAACTGGCACATTTGCTCATCATGTACTCGATCATCAGCCTCCTGCTAACCGCCTTCGGATTATTCGGCATGGCTCTCTATGCCATCCAGCAGCGTACGAAAGAAATCGGTATCCGTAAGGTAAACGGGGCTACGGCCGGGGAGATCTTGTATCTATTAAATCGTCGGTTTATCGGCTGGGTAGGGATCGCTTTCGCAATTGCCGTTCCTATCACGTGGTATTCGCTGAGTTGTTGGCTGGAGAATTTCGTATATCGGGTGGACATATCCATAGGAACATGCCTGCTGTCCGGCGGTATCGTATTGATGGTTACGCTACTGACCGTAAGCAGGCATAGTTATAAGGCGGCATCCCGCAATCCGGTAAACACCTTGCGAAGCGAATAGCGAAGAGGAATATTAAATTCTATTCGCCCATTGGCAATTTACTTAACTGAGATATCGCCTGTAAATTGGAATAATCGTATTGGTAAAGGCCATCATCGGCGATCATCATCAAGGTATTCTTGAAAGGGATTACGTCGTAACCCTCCATTCCGGCATAATGAACAAGCTGATTAGCCATCAAGGTCATAGGATCTTTCGCGTTGAAGACCTTTAACCCTTCGTCACAGAGGAATAAAGTACCGTTATCGATACCTAATCCTTTCGGACATTTCATGCCATAAGTAACCAGCAAGTTCGGTTGGTCTACATCACTCACGTCTATGAGCATCAGTTCATTGGTATTTTGCCCACAAGTATTTCCGGAATGCACGGTCACATACGCTAAGTCATCCTCCACGACAACCGGATCACAACCAAAGACATGACTTACGGAAGAACGATACTTAGGCGCTAGCGGATCTTCCAGCGAATAGATCAACATGCCGGTCGGAGTTCCCATGAACATCTTATCTTTATAGTTGAAAAGAGTCTCGACATCACGTTGCAACCAAATGTCGTTTGTCGTCAAGACAGGCTTGTCCCCAGAAAGGTCGAAAACGCACATGACATTCTGTTCTACCGTATATAAGTACTTACCATAAATAGAAACGAGCCATAGATCCGTTCACTCCCTGCGTGGAAGTACCCGGCGCCGCATCGTTCGCCATCAGATCACCGCCATAACTCGGATAATGGTAAATAGTTTCCTCCCGTTCCTTCGGTTCCCAACCGACCACGACACCTTTCGCTCTCGCTTCCTCCGAATAACACATATTATAATCGAACCCATAGCCATTCTCTATGGTCGGAAGCGCATAACGGAAAGCGTTCTCCACACGACCTTCCAATTCAGGTCTCTCCGGATCGGAGATATCGAACCAGACCAGATCCACATACGAATCCGCATACAATTTATCATCCTTGATCGAGAGATCCTCGTTACCGATCAACTCTACAAAGCCCGCTATCCGGGGAGATGCCGGATTCCTGTTATCCACGATATGGATGCCCTTATCCGGGGAAGAAATATACAGGTAATCCTTATAGAAACAGATCTTTCCCCGCTTGGTGATTGGCACCACCTCATCCGTCACCTTCACTGAATTCCGAAACTCGGAGATCGACATGAATACCGGTTCGTTGATAGCATACCGCACGACCTCCACTCTCACTCCATCATCCTTGCATCCCATTAAGACGCAAAGGCTAAAGGCAAACGCCCAATAAAAAAGTTTCCGCATAATTATAATAGATTTAATCATTAAAAAGCATATCGTATACCTGCGCTCAACCCAAATCCCAACGGCTTGTCTGTACGAATACTAGCCGGTTGATCACAGTCGAAATAATGGGAGAAGCGAGGCTCGAAATAGAGACTCCAATCCCCATAGAAACGATAAGCGGCACCGACCGAGGCATTCACGGACCATTGCATACCGTGGATGCCCTCCTTTTTGCTCTTAGAGATAGTCGTTCCGTTTCCGGCGATATAACCGCTATACACGGCCTGCAAACCCTTCTCCATCATAAAGCCTCCGGAGAGATAGACATTCCATCGCTGATTCTTCCATACATAAACCACCAGATTCAAGGGAATACCCAGATAATGCAAAGACGATTTCACCTCTGACGGGCAATCCCCTCCCCTCTTGAATGTAGTGGATAAATACGTATACATCAATCCACTTTCCACGGCTATACGCCGGCTCAAATCCTTCCGTACCGTAAAACCGAATGATATCGGAAGGGAGTAGCTAACGTCCGGATAAGATTCGAACGAACGATTATCCAAGAAGTTCTCATCCACCTTAGAACTCCGTAATACCGGGGCATTACGGAATGAGACCGTTTGAGGAGGCGTATTACCACTCTCCTTTTCATCATCGTCTTTATCCGGCTTATCCGGATCGGGGCTTCCTGCCGAATTATTCATATCTCCCGGAGAAGAAGCATCGCCATAACTCATATCCGTATTTAAAAAGCTATCTACATAACCACTAGAGCCAACGGCGGCGGCCAATAACCACTTGTTCCGTTTACTCTTCTTGGCTTTCTTTTTCAAAGAGGCTTTTCGTCGGGGACTCCGTTCGCCTTCCGGTAGAGGAACCGTAGATTCACCTCGCTTAACGACTATGTCCGTCGAATCCTCGGACGCATCCTCCTTCACAGACGGTTCTTCTACGATAGCCGCAATCGCATCCTTCTCAATAATCTCGATAGTCTCACACTTCTCATCCTCCCGAATCGTTTCCTTTTCCCCGACAATAGCGGAAAGCTTAGCCTTTTTTTCCCATTTCAGCACTTTCGCCATACGTTTCTTTACAGGCTCTACAGGTAAAACGGGATGCTCCGAAAGAATATTCATTTCCTCCGCTTTCTCCGATATCTCTTTCTGAAAGGGGCTCAATTCCTCCAATGGCATCTTCTCCGGGGAAGGTAGCAGCCAAATAACCAAGGCCAGCACTGCGGCGACGACCAAGCCTCCCGTCCACAACCAACCCCGTGGTCTCGCTCTCCGGTTCATCCGGGCCTCCACCTCATCCCAGCAGCCGGTATCTACCGGTAACCGGTGCTCTTCCAAGCGCTGCCGCATATAGCCGCTGAAATCATCCAGCCGTTCGTTATGATCCTTATCGTCCCGCATTTTCATGCCTTATTAAAGATTGTACACTCTTTTGCAAAGCGTTCCTCGCCCGGATAAACTGGGAGCGGGAAGTCGCCTCCTGTACATGCAGCATCTCGGCGATCTCGCTATGCGTATATCCCTCTATCGCATATAAGTTGAAGACCGTACGATATCCCGACGGCAATTGGGCCACGCAAGCCAACAAGTCGTCCGCCGATAAACGGTCCAATACGGAATAGTTGATATCTTCCAAACTGTCGTCATAGCCGTCCAGACCTACACTTAGCCTCGTGTTCTCTGAAGACCGGAGATATTCAAGAGCCGTAGTGACAAAGATCCGCCGTATCCATCCCCCGAAAGCCCCGGAGCCGGAATACGACCGGATCTTCGTAAATATCTTCACGAACCCGTCCTGCAGAAGATCACGGGCCGTCTCCCTGTCACCCACGTAACGCATGCAAACACTCATCATAGCAGGAGCATATTGCTCGTACAATTCCTTACGAGCCCATGATTCGCCTCGCATACATCCATCGATTAACAGTTGTTCATCCATAAGTACTTATGCTCTCTATTATATGGATGAAATAGGTATCCTAAAAGTTGCATCTTATTCAAAAAAAAGTTACCTTCACATCAAAAATAGGAGGAGAGTGTATGAGACGAGGATTATTTATATTCATGGCATGGATATGTGTCGTTGGAATCCAGGCACAGTCTGACTTTTCGTTTATTTTAAATAAAGAAGGTAAAATCATCGTCCTGCCTAAAAACAAGACGTATGAGTTGAACATCCCGAAAGCCTCTTATAAGACATTTACCCCTGCGGGGACACGGGATATCGATATTAAATTGCGGGAGTTCACGCCCGATATTCCCCATACGTCCCTACAAGAGCGTCCGATGGATATGCAGATATCTTCCGCCGCCTATCAGCCGTTCTTTAACGTATATACCCCGATGCTTCGGGAGGTATCGCCAATGGCGTTGGATTTCAATGAGACTTATATGAAACGGCTAAACGAAAGTTTCGATCTTATCGCTAACGGTGTTCAATATACATGGCCGGGAGTCGGAGGCATGACGATCATGAACGGGGGTATTTCTTGGCACAGCGGCAATTGGAGTCTTTATGGCGGAGGATTCGGGGGTCGTTTCTTTAGTCCCTTCAACCCTAGTCCCGGAATAACAGCGGGCGCAAACGTACAAGTGGAATATCAACCTACTGACTGGTTGAAACTGAAAGGCTGGGGACAATACGCTTATTACGCCGACGAGTACAACAACCCCCATATGCTCAGCAACCCTTTTCTCTACCATACCCAAGTGGGCGGCTCAATGGAGTTCAAGATCACTGATAATTTCTGGATGGGAGCCGGTGTTAACTATGAATACAACCCGGTACGACGGAAAATGGAACCACAGTTCCTAGTCTATCCCGTCTTCAAATCGGGCCGCTTCAAGATTGGAATGTGAGGAAGACGCTATTTCCGTCTCAAACATTCCTACATGGCAACTGCCTAGGATACCGACACCACCGTCTATATTGCTAAATACACGGATCGGTTCGGCCAGACCGCCATCGATCAAAAGGTTCGAAACTGAATCCGTGTCTTTATCTTGCAAAACTTTCAGATATCGATAGTATTCCGCTGAGATAGCATATAGGTGTACCCGTAGGTGCTTGGGAGGAATCGGAAGAAAATCTTCCTCATTTAGATCTTCTATCCCTATCGAATCCGGGACTACTTTTAGCGGATATGATCCATAATAAGGTTCATAATAATACTCATCCGTTAAGTGCAAGGTATATTCTTGCCCGTTTATTAACTCATCAGAAAAGACCTTCCCATCATACCCATACATCCAGTCATTGCCAAAGATTTGATCCAAGGCCGTCAACGATTGGCCAAAAACAGGTTCAGTCGCATAGTTTGGACTCACCGAGAACCATTTATATTCTCCTGTATATTCCTTAGCTATTCCATCAAAAACAGGAATGCCCTCTTCCATACGGAGTAAATAATAATTCTCCTCGGCAGGGTTATCTTTGAGCGTTACCTGATAAATCGCATTCTGGCGAGCAGAACCAAAAGAGCCAGCTACCGTAGCATAGGTTACCCCCGCTTTCAAGACCTGAGCAGGCGCTGGCATGACCGTCTCAGCGCTTGCCACCCCATATTCCGGATAAGAAGCTTCCACACGGATACGATCCCCTTTCACCGGTATAAAATCAGACTTGAAATAACCTTTCGTGTTAAATGCCTCATCCCCCTCCTGAAAGCTCATACGCTCTTTAAAAACGCCATTCACGAATAAATTCACCTCGGCTTTATCCAAAGTCACGTTCGGATGATCATCCGTGAAAAACCAAGTACGGGAGACACTTACGGTTAAGGGTTCGCCGGTTATAGCGACACAGTTCACTACCAAGGTAGGATCCGGCCGTAAGGATTCAAGATCGATCTCCTTGATGCAAGACATCAAACCAAACAGGCTTACTATACAAATCGTATTTATTAGGATACTCTTTATCTGTTTCATCTTCCTAGAATTTATAAGTATATGATATGGAAGGTATGATAGGCATAATACCTATCAACTTAAAACAAGGTTTTGTTTTACCGCTATAGGGAGAAGAAGAACCCGGGACTAAGTTATTCGTTCGTTCCCAGTTATCACTTTTATAGACCATAAACGGATTCATCCGGCTATATACATTATAAATACTGATATTCCAGATGCCCATTCGTCCCTTCTTCTTCGGACGGTAAATATTAAGTCCCAAATCCAGACGATGATAAGCCGGCATCTGGTAATTATTACGACGTGTATACAAATCCACCACTTCCCCGGATGGTTCCCACCAGTTATTCATCTTGTATTGGTTGGAAATAGTAAGCGTACCAGCTTGCTCATAACTCTCCAACGACAAGGTCATGCGATTGCCGGAAGTATACGTCCAAGCAGCTGTCAGCTCCACCTTTTCCGATAGTTTATGCGATACCACGATATTCAGCTTATGCCGGTTATCGTAACGTGCCGGAAAGCGTCGCCCGTTATCGATCTCATCGAAACGCCGATCCGACCATGAAAGCGTATATCCTATCCAACCGGTCGTACGTCCGCTTTCCTTGCGAGCCAAGAACTCCACGCCATACGAACGCCCCTTACCGACCGCCATTTTTTCCTCCCAAGCCGCCGTACCGGGCAAGAAGGAATAGCCGTCTTTATAATCCAACAGGTTCTTCATCCATTTATAATACCCCTCTACCGAGAAACTATAAGAACGCATCAGATTATAATAGAAACCAGCGGAGACTTGATCACTGATTAAAGGTTTCAACTTACGGGTAATAGGCATCCACGCATCCGTCGGCAAATTTATATAACTGTTGCCCAATAAATGGATATATTGCCCCATACGGGCGTATGAGGCTTTGAAGCTAAGATCGTCACGTAGCAACCATCTCAAGGAAGCGCGAGGCTCCAATAAGGTATAAGCCTTCCGCTCCACATTGAACAGGCTAAACCGAAGCCCCGCATTCAAACGCAAGCTAGGTAAGACATTCCAATCATCCTCTCCGAAGACAGCCGCCTCACGGGCCCATAGCAGATCATTTGTATATATTTTCCCTATATTCGAAAACTCCAGCATACCGGAACCGGCTGCTTTCACCTCATTATACTCCGGGCGGAAACGGTGCATCAAGAAATCCCCTCCAAAACGAATCACATGCGACGTAGAAGGCGTGTAATCAAAAGAGGAACGGACGCCCATATCCAAGATAGAGGTAGAACTACTCGTTTCCGATGAAGAAGAGAGATAATTATCTTCTCCTTCCACACCATAATTATATTCTTTTGAACTCCGTACATTCGAGCGATACCGTGAAAAGACCCCGGAAACCCGTCCGAACAAACGGTTATTGAAGACATAAGTCCAGCCCAAGGTTCCCATCAAATTACCCCAACGCAGCGATGAATGGGTACCATCCGTATAAGGGACTTGCTCTTCTTCTGTTGAGAAATCCGTTCCCCCTCCTTTTAATACATCATTCCCGTTATATAAGCTGAAAAACATCCGGCTACGATCGCTGAAACGATGATTAAGCTTTAAATTCAAATCGTGAAAAGCGTAACGAAGATTTATTTTATGACCGTCTTTTCGAACCTTATTTGCTATCGCTATCGCTGGGGCAGAGAGTACATCCAGCCACGAGCGTCTAAGCGCTATCTGAAAAGCCGTGCGATCCTTGATGATAGGGCCTTCCAAGCTCAGATTACCGGAGATCAGCCCGATCGTAACGCTACCATGGTACTCTTTCATATTGCCCTCTTTGGTATGGACATCTACCACAGACGAGAGTCGCCCGCCATATCTCGCAGGGAAACCCGCCTTGAAAAAGTCCAGATTACGGATCGCCTCCGGATTGAAAGCGGAGAATAGCCCGCCGACATGATTGATCTGGTAAACCGGATTACCGTCTATCAAAAACAGATTTCCATCTTGGTCGCCGCCACGAACATATAAACCGGCCAGTCCCTCTGTCCCACTGGCTACACCCGGAGTCAGTTGCAAGGTCTTCACAATATCGGACTCACCAAACAGGGTCGGTGTCGCCTTGATCGTCTTCTGGCTAAACCCCATCGTTCCCATCAAGGTGTTATTTACAGACAAACGATCCCGCTCCGAAGCGGTAACTACCACTTCCTCCAGACGAGCGTTCGGACGCAACTCAATATTTAATATGGTATCCCTATCCAATTCCGTGAAATTAAAGGAACAGCTCTCATAGCCAATGTAAGAAGCATGCAAGCGGATATTCCCCGGCGGAAGCGTCAAACTGAAAAAACCATAGCTATTCGTAGCCGAGCCTTTCCGGCTGGCGACCTCATAAACAGAGGCTCCGATCAGAGACTCCGAGGACGCTTGGTCCCTCACGAAGCCGCTGATCGTTACCTGTCTCTGTCTACGCTTCAGAATCACGATCTTTCCACTCACCTTATACACGATCGGATACGACTCGAACAAGCGGGTCAAACAATCCGTCAATGCCTCATCTTTCACTTGGAAACTGATCTTCGGAAGCTCTTTCAACAAAGAAGACTCATACGAGAAGGTCACGCCCGCCTGCCTTTCGATCTCTGACAAGACCTCCGGCAACGAAACCTCCTTCATACGTAACGTAATCCGGGGATCATCCTTCGTCTTGGCTGATTGGGCCAAGAGGTCTGGAACAGGCATAAAAATCATCCAGCAAAAAATGGCTATAAGCCATTTATTCATCCACTCTGTCATCATTCTACTTTATTGAGTTCATTGATAAGACAGGATCTCCCGGAAATACCCCTATCAAGGAAAAGCCTTTTTTTCATACCTCGTGAACTTACCGCTTCATGATGTATGAACCGGCAAGCACAGGTCGTCAACGCGGGATGGGCTTATCCATCCCAAGGATTCCAATAAGGAGGCACCGTGTCTCTCGGCATCGTGATACGCAATTTATCCTCTTGATATCCGGCGACAATCCCAAAGCCGTTCTCCACATTCGAATACGTATCGGCAGGCTCTATCAACGCCCCGAAATTCGCGTCGCCGATCGTGATAGAGTACCCCCTCATAATCTTCATATATCGATAATAATCCTCGGAGATAGACAACAGGCGCACATCGTAATGAACGTCCATAGAAAGGGTATCACTCTCATACGAGTATTCAACAGGAAAAACAGAAACCTTAATAGCATTCGTATTAACCAGATCCTCCCCTCTAAATACACCCATACAGTAACGCCCATCCATCTGGCTCGTGATAGGACTACCTCCAAAAGACTGGAAAACAGGATCCTCATAATCCACGCTAAAACCAGAATAATACCAACTATATCCTCCTAAGCTACGGAAAGAGGTTACGGTACGGGTACTATCCCCCTTCCGGAAGTCCAAGATCTGCTCCACGATTAAACGATAATAGGAATCCGCCTCAACCCCGATTTTAACAGAGAAACGCAGATATTCGGCATAGTAGGCAGAAGATCGATAGGATAAGGTATCCACCTCATAAATCCGTGCCCGACCGGGGATACGAGTTTCCCCGGATACCGGCTCATACCCATCGGCCTCGGCCTCTATACGCAAACAATCCCCCTGTCTCACGAAACAACCGGGCAGAACATATTGCCCCCGTGAATGTATAGAATCTTCCGGCAGGTCATCATTGCGCATAAGACCTTGAAACTCATCATTGACATAGACACGGACTTTCGCGTCGGATAACTCAAAATCGGGAACGCTATCCATGATAAACCATGTTTTCGAGAGATGAGCACACACCTCCTTTCCGGGACATACCGATGCGTTCAGTACAATCCGATCCGGCAGATCCTCCAAATCAATCTCCACATCCCGAACGCAAGAGACCATCAATAATCCTAACACGAACAGGTAAGGTAAATATCTTCTCATAAGCTAGAATTTATAAGTATAAGAAACCGAGGGCATGCAATAGAACAAAATCGTCTCCTGTAGCACTACATGATATCGCTGATTTATATCCTGGTTTACCATAACCTCCGTCATGAAGGGATTCGGTTTCAAATACGTATTGTATATACTTATGTTCCAAATCCCCATCCGACCCTTCTTTTTATATCGATAAAAATTCACGCCCAGATCCAAACGGTGATAAGGAGACAATTGATAATTATTACGAGCGCTCAAACCTGAATTCATCGGTCTGTATGAATCTACTCCGGCATACCCGTTCTCTTTCTGATAAATCGGAGACAGATATTTATACTCCGGCAAGCTAATATGGTTTCCTGAGGCGAACACCCAAGCTCCCGTTAACTCCACCTTCCGGGATAACTTACGAGAAACGACCACATTCACCTTATGCCGGTTGTCGAAGCGAAACGGGAAATGACGCCCCTTATTCACGGAACCATCCGGAAACCACCGATCCGACCAAGAGAGCGTATACCCGATCCATCCGGTTGTCTTCCCATTTGTCTTTTGCGCCATAAACTCCACACCATAGGTCTTACCCTTTCCCAAACCGACCCGGTCTTCCCAACCGGAGAAATGTGTCTCAACCGGCCAATGATCCTTATAATCAATCAAGTTATTCAACCGTTTATAATACCCCTCGATCGAGAAATCATACATCCGTTTCAGATTATAATAAAGCCCGGCGGTAATCTGGTGAGAACTCATCGGAGGGACTTGCTCCGTCACCGGGACCCAAATATCCGTAGGCTGGTTCACATAGGTATTCGATAATAAGTGGACATATTGGTTCATCTTACTGTAGGATATCTTCGCCGATAGATCCGGACGAAGTAAATAACGTGCCGACAAACGAGGCTGAAAAGAATGATAGATCTCATTCTCTACATGAAACAAGGTATACCGCAATCCGGCATTCACCCGCAAGCGATCCGTGACCCGCATCTCATCCTCGGCAAACAAAGAGAACTCATGCCCTTTTATCAAGGAATAATCATACAAAAGCTCATATACGGGATTTACTAACGAATCGTTCACCCAAGACCGTTGCTGGCTATTCTCCGGGCGAAAATTATGATACAGGTAATCCGTGCCCATTCGTATCCGGTGATTCATTGAAGGACTGTAATCCACTGACAGCCGTACGCTCAGATCCTCCATCTCCGATTTATAACGGCTATCCCGCTTAATTGATTGCCGCTCTGCCCTATTTCCTTCGATTTCATACCCCTTCGCCTCTTGCCGGATATGCGAGCGAAAACGGCTGTAGCCCACCATTAGATTACCAAACAGCTTTTGCCCGAACACGTAGTTCCACCCTGCGGAGCCGATCAAGTTTCCCCAACGCCAGAGAAACATATCATCCGAATCCTCATGCTTCTCCTTGCTTCCCTGCCGAAAAGCATCTTGCCCCATATAAAAGCTCAAATAGGCCCGGCTACGTTCCGAGAAAGAATGGTTCACCTTCGCGTTTATATCAAAAAAGTGATAACCGAAACTCTCCTTGGTATCACTGTTCTTATTAATGATCGCCAAAGCCGTCCCTGTTATCAAATCCAACCACGTACGACGTACCGAGACATTAAACGAGGAGCGATCCTTAACAATCGGCCCCTCCAGATTCGCCCGTGCGGAAAGCAAACCCACGGAGATATTCCCGTGATACTCCTGCCGGTTACCGTCATTCATACGGACATCTACAACCGACGAGAGCCTTCCGCCGTATTCCGCCGGAAAGCTCCCTTTATAAAACCGGGTATTCTTTATCGCGTCCGGGTTGAACGCCGAGAAAAACCCCAACAAATGGTTCACATGATAGACCGGATTTCCATCCAGCAGATACAAATTCTCATCGGCCCCGCCCCCACGCACATACAAGCCGGTCATTCCCTCGGTGCCTACCGCCACGCCCGGCAACTGCTGTAAGGTCTTCACCAGATCCGCCTCCCCCAGCAAAGCGGGTATCGACTTCACCCGCTCGGCAGGTACGTCGATCACCCCCGCACGGCTACTCAATATCTCGTAGCGAGGCCGGGTCCCCCGAATAACGACCTCGCCTAACGAGGCCAATGACCTCAACGGGAAGTCGATCATCGTATCCCTTTGCAAATCGATCTCTATCTCCATCGCCTTAAAGCCCACATACGAGGCCCTAAGGCGAACCTTACCGGGTGGAAGTATCAAGCTGTAAAAGCCGTAATTATTAGACATCGTCCCTCCCCTCGAACTTTTCACCAGAACCGAAGCCCCCAACAAACTCTCATACGAGGCTGAATCCCTGACGAATCCACTGATCGTATATTGACGGGGCTTTCGCTTTAAGATGATATATTGCCCCGTAACCCGATAGATAATCGGTAATGGGGAAAATAAGCGCTTCAAGCAGTACGACAAGGATTCATCCCGGACCGACAGGGAAACCTCTGGCAGCTCTTTCAGCAGAGAAGACTCGTACGAGAAGAACAATCCGGTTTGTTTCTCAAGCTCCATCAATATATCCAACAGGGGAACCTGCCGCATATCCAACGTAACCGTCGGCGTAGGTTCGGGCATCTGCGCATATAGATGTCCCATCCAACCGGGAAGCAAAAGAATCCCTATCAGCCATACAACAATAGATCTCATAAATGATCTGATTTTATTTCTTCGAAGTGGAAACCAAACGTGCGTCCAATGTCTGGTTAACAACCTGCAAGACATCCTCCAAAGGCAGATTATTAAAAGTAGCGGTCAATCTCGCTCCCTCATTCTTTGTCTGGTTCGCAATCTTGACTTGATAATAATCACTCAAGTCCTCAATCACCTTATCCAGCGGTGTCTCCATAAAACGAAGTTGCCCTGTCCTCCAAGCTAACTTGTTCACGTCTTCTTCCGTCACTACCGTTATCTCCTTGTTCTCCATAGAATACTGAGCCGACATTCCAGCGGTAAGTATCACATTCTCCTTTTCCTCCCCGGCGGTAAAACATACCTTGCCGGTAACTACATTGACTTCCGTAACGGTAGGCTTCTCATCTATCTGGAAACTTGTTCCCAGCACCGTAACTTCCGTTTGGCTCGTTTTCACTGAGAAAGGGCGTGCCTCGTTCCTCGTCACTTGGAAAAAGGCCTTTCCATTCATCTCCACGGCACGCCTCTCTTTATCATATCTCTTCGCGTCATACCGGATCCATGAATCGCCGGCCAAAGCGACCAAGGTACTATCCGGAAGGTAAACATCTTTCATTTGTCCGGGGGCGGTAGTAATCGCAACCCAATCCGGGGCGTTTCTCTCTACCGTAAACCATGTCCCCAGACCTACGAGCACTAACACGACAGCGGCCGCCCCGATCCAATACCGGCGAAACGAGACCTTCCGGCTAATCACATGCTCAGAAGCGAACTTCTGCCATGCCTTATCCGGGTCAAGGCTTCCTTCCCGATAGCGTTTCGCTACGAAACGGATGCGTTGTTCCAATTTATTGTCATGCTCGTTATTATTCATAACTATTCCTTCTATTTAATAAGTCCTTCCAGTCTCATACCATTGGAATCCGACATTTGGGGCCTGCCCCTTCTTCAATGGAACTCCCACGCTCATACTCGGCGAGATCCTAGACGATACGCAAGATGAGAAAATCATCATCGACACCGCAAATATAAATACCCACTTTATACAAACCATCGCTTTCATCCTATTTTCTCTTTAAAATGTGTATCCCAAGGTAAAACTAGCCGTATGATAGTTCAGACCTATGTTATAAGCATATCCCTTGTATTGCTTATCTATACCCAGATCATAGCCAACCTTAAAAGCGACCCGTTTCACCTCTATACCAGCCTCTATGGTAGCTCCCCAGTCAAAACGAGGCGCTACCGCATATCCTTGGCCGGGATTAAACGGGTTATATGATATTTCCTTATTATAGGGCAGCTTTCCTTTTAAAGAATAATCACTTTCCTCATACGTCACTTTTCCTCCCAAGCCAACCGCCAAATAGGGACCGACCGCCAAATGTAACCGAACATCCTTACTTACCTGCCAATCGAAACGAGCCAAGATCGGTAATTGGATATATTCACGATGCTCCTTCTGACTGCGATGCCTTATACCTTCTACATCAAAATCCTTAATTCCATAGGTATCATAATAGAAGCCCGTAAAGCCGTAACCATTACCATAACCGTATCCCCACAGATTCAAATAATCACTGGAAACGGGATAGAGAAATATACTCGTACCTTCCCGTCCCCCATATGGACTCTCACTAGTTCCATAAATCTCACTATAAGAAGACAGCCCCTTCCCCCGTCGCACATAATACAAACCGGATTGAAGCGAGAACCAGCCCGATCCGAATGTATAAGAGACTGCGGCCCCAGCCTTAAAGCCTACCTTAGCGGCATCTCCCTTATACTTTGTCACGTTCATACCGGCTTCCGGCGTCACTTTCCATTGCGCTTGGGCCGAGATCACGCACGTCATCAACATCACAAATACCACCAACTTCCTCATATACTCTCCATGCTTTAATGAAATAAACAAGTAACCTTTATCTCTAAGACAGAGAAATATGAAAAACCCCCATTCCTTTCTATAAAATTTATCCGAAAAAGAACATATAAACACGGATAGCGGTCTCTCGCAAAGCTTTCAATGCCTTGCTCATCTGGTTCTCAACCGTTTTTACCGATAAATTCAATTCCTCCGCGATCTCTTGGTATTTCAAGCCATCCCGTTTGGATAACAAGAAAATCTTCTTCCGTTCGGGAGGTAACCGATCGATAGCATCCCACAGGCGGGCGTCACGCTCCGATCGCAGGATGTCTTCCTCTTCCGAGGTATCTTCTACGTCGGGTAACTGCTCGGTGGCCTCAGCGTTTACGGGTTGTGAGGTAAATGAAAGAGAACGGTTCCTCACCGCTTGATATAAATAAGCCTTGAGATTCCCGATCACATTACCAGCCCGGTTCTTATCCCATACATCCGCGAAGGCCTGTTGCACGATATCCTCGGCATCGTCTACCTGATCGGTATAACGAAGCGCAAACAAACACAAGGGCTTATATAAACTCTTGAAATGATGTTCAAATTCTTGGGTGGTAATAGCAGCCATACGTTTGTTATCTGTAACTATTCACCGCAAAGTAACAACCTTTTCTTTTTAACAAATCGCTTTTCAGGTTCTTTATAATGGTTTTAATAAAAAGAAAGCGTTTAAGGACTTATCCCTAAACGCTTTTTCTTATTTTTAATTAATAAGCATCAATATGGACGAAAACCGATAATCTGGCGTACCTCATTTAAAGTCTTAGAAGCGCTCTCACGAGCTTTCTCCGCACCCATACGGGCTACCTTATCCAGATATTCCGTATTGGCGGCCATATCCAAGATACGCTCACGGATCGGAGCGCAGAACTTATTGATATCCTCGGCCAACTGCTTTTTCATATCGCCGTAACGGATCTCGCAATTGTTGTATTTCTCATTAAAGAAATCATAGGTCTCTTTCTCGGAGACAATTTCCATCATCGTGAATAAATTGGCGATCGGCTCGGGCTTCACGCTATTCGGCTCGGTTGGTCCCGCATCGGAAACCGCTTTCATAACCTTCTTCTTGATTGTTTTCTCATCATCGATCAAGTAGATCGCGTTACCCTCACTCTTGCCCATCTTACCGGAACCATCCAAGCCCGGTACTTTCACGGACTTATCGCCCAAATGGAACGAAGCTGGTTCCGGGAAGAAATCTACTCCATAGGTAGAATTGAAACGGCGGGGGAGCCATTTCCATATTCTGCTCCTGATCCTTACCTACAGGAACCTTCAACGCCTTATGGATAATAATATCGGCGGCCATCAAGGTCGGGTAAGTCAACAAACCAGCGCTTACGCTATGTTTATTACCTTCATTAAAAATCTCTTTCTCTACATCGCCTTCACATCCTTCCCGGCTGATATGCAACTGCTGACGGGCCTTATCCTTAAAGGAAGCCGTACGCATCAACTCGCCGATACCGGCGTTCATATTCAAATATAGATACAACTCTACCACCTCCGGCACATCGCTCTGAATATAAATGGTAGCTTTTTCCGGATCGATACCACAAGCCAGATATTCCGAGAGGATCGTCTTTACGCTATTTCGTATATTGTCAGGATGCGGGTGAGTAGTCAACGAATGCCAATCAGCGATAAAGAAGAAGCAATTATACTCATCTTGCATCCGCAAGAAACTCTTTACCGCGCCAAAGTAATTGCCTAGATGCAGATTTCCTGTTGGTCTGATTCCACTTACTACTGTTTCCATGTCTTGTTATTTTTAGTTTTCAAGTGGCGGCAAAGATAGTAATATTCTCACAATATACATATATTATATGCCGCAGATCCTCCTAACCACCTATTATAACGGTGGGACATCCCAATACGATTTGCCCTCCGTGAGCTGTCGTATCTCCCATTCTGGCGGCAGGTTTACCGCAGATCATCACGGTGGAAGATCCTTTAATGATCGTATCCGGAGGGCCTACACAAACGCAATTATCTCCCATTACCGCCGCCGGTAGCTTGCCGATTAGAACAGTCGCCGCTCCCGGCCCTACAATAGGACCGCCTACATGGGGTATCGGTGATGGCCAAGCCGGGGTTTGCATAGGACATGTATGCATATCTGTCAATCTTGCTGCTGGAGGCATATTTATTACTTTTTAGTTAACGATTTATTGAAATGATGATCTACAAATATATAATATTTATCATGAATATACTACTTTTGCGCGCTAATATTTTTAATCATGAATGCAAAAGCAAAAGGATATGTTCTAGGGGCTATCGCCGCCGCGACTTATGGAATGAACCCCTTGTTCGCCCTACCCTTGTATAAAGCCGGTATGAATCCGGATTCAGTCCTGTTTTTCAGATATTTATTCGCGATCCCGGTATTAGGTATCATGATCAAAGCGAGAGGGCGGAACTTTAAGTTGAAACCCAACGAGATCGTTCCTTTAATCCTCATGGGGCTGTTGGTTTCCTTCTCTTCCCTAGCGTTATTCCAAAGCTATAATTATATGGAAGCAGGCATCGCCTCGACTTTGCTGTTTGTCTATCCGATCTTAGTGGCGCTGATCATGGCGTTTGTCTTCAAGGAGAAATTAACGTTGCAAACCTTCTTTTGTATCTTGCTGGCATTAGGCGGTATCGGCTTACTTTATAAAAGTGGCGACGGAACGACTCTTAGTTTAACCGGTGTCCTGTTGGTCATGGCTTCCGCTCTTTCCTATGCTATTTATATCGTAGGCGCGAATCGTCCGCTATTAAAGAATATCGCTACGTTGAAACTTACGTTCTATGTCTTGCTTTTCGGAATGACCTTGTTTTTAGTCCGTATAGATTTCGGCAGGAGCCTTCACATTGTCCATGATTGGTATTTATGGGGTAACCTGATCGCTCTAGCCATATTCCCAACCGCTATCTCTTTCCTTTGCACGACACTGGCGGTCCAATATATCGGCTCCACCCCGACGGCGATCCTCGGAGCCTTGGAACCGTTGACCGCCGTATTCTTCGGAGTGACTGTCTTCGGTGAATCATTAACGTTACGATTGTGTTGCGGAATCATCCTGATCATCCTAGCCGTTACCCTCATTATCGCAGGAAGTAACGTAACAAGCCACCTAGTTCGTTTTCGAAAGCTTTTCCCAAGGCTTCCGCTTAAGAAAAAGAACGCTAAATCATAAAATCACAATAGGTATCATTTCTATCCAGATACTATTTACGGGGCCATCGCAAATCTATGATAAATTCGTAAAATCATTTGTTACAATCAATTATTTTACATATGTTTGCGATAAACAATACGTATCCAATCATGATCACCAAGTTCTCAACATGCTTATTGTTCCTTGCCTTGCTCCTAAATAGTTGTCAGCAAAGGAATCAACCCACCTCTCCCCAATATGAAGCGGAGTATAATCGTTCGACGACTCCGGCCCTCATTGATATAGAAAAGGCGCTGGACCATCCGGCGATGTTGAAACTGAGTCAAATAGCCTCTAAGCTGGAATATTATAATGTTGGAGACGCTCGTTACACGGTAACACAAGCGATCGCTATTCCGGATAGCGACGCTTTCATCACATTCAATAACCCACGCATTTATTATCGTAAGCAAGGCATTCCCAGCAAACGATATGGATTTAAGGCCTTGGATTATAAATGGAACCATGGGATGAACAGCCTTAATCTATTTTACGACAAGAAAACAACCCGTATGTACTGCGCCTTGAGCGGCCTCGACCAAGACAATAAAAAAGATTCGACCACATTCAACGATATAAGGCCATGTATCGGGGAATTACCCACATTAGATACGATGCTGACCATTCAGAATTATATATTCCCCGAAAACCTGACTACCAAATATTCGATAAATGCGGATGCCAGTCAAATAGTAGGCTTCTCCTCCTCGGGATATATGCTTTGTGATTATGCGGAAGGCTCTAAAATCCCGAAAGGAATAACGACATTCAACCTTCGAGGAGATACGCTTTGCAAATTCATCCTTGCGGATACCAAGGATATTAACGTCTCTCCGGATACGATCACCCGGTTTCAAACCTTTTATTGGAATACGGATCAAGACCGAATGAATTTCTTGATTCCTTATCGCGATACGGTATACCAGCTTTCAAGTTCTCACTCGATCACCCCTTTATATGCGCTTCATAAAGACAATCAAGATAAACCGACCGGTCTTCGTTCTTTCTTGGAGAATCCGAATGGGCTATTTATGGGAGTCTTTCAAAAAGGTTCTCCCGCCATCTATAATTGGCTGGGATGGCTGGACGATTACAAACCGGTTATCACCCATCGAGTAGTCTATCTCAAGAAAGAGAAGAAAACATACGCCTTACCCAAAAGCTCCGGAGGATTTATCAATGATATAGATGATGGACTTCCGTTCTGGCCAGACGGACAAACCGATGACTGTGTTTATATGATTCGTACCGTCACCGAAATGCGTGAGACCGTTAAACGCACAGGCTCCTCCCGCCAAAAAGACCTAATCAAATTCTTAGACGATCCTAAAGTGTTCGAGAGGGATTATGTAATGATCGTGGCAAGACCTTGATAGATATGTGACAGATAATACAATAAACGAATGAAACTACAACCATTTTTCTTATTCCTATCACTCTTGCTCTTTATCCTCTCTTCTTGTGAGCAAGCAGAGAAAAGTAGGTCTTATCAATTAGTAAGATCCGATCAGACCTTGGCTTTCACCTTGGATGATAAGACAAAAAACGTAACCCCTTTCTTATCGTACTATCGTGACAAAAAGGGAAAGGAATATATTGTGTTACAATCTTACTCCATGCAGTCCCGTAGCAATAAATTCTATTTTTATGATAAGGATAGTCAAGAACTAGCGTTCAAGATAGAACCGGAGATCGAGGGTTCAAATGGAGTAGGCCGTGTATTAGGATGCTATATACAGGATTGGGACAGCCTATATCTCACCAGCTTATTTGAACCAGAGATCATACGCATCAATAAGGATTGCCAAATACTAGAAAAAATAAATTATGAGGAAGCAAATGATGGCACAAGACTTTACAACAGTAGTTTCCTAAGTTTCAGAACCGCCACCCTGATAGGGAGGGATCTATATATCTATTCAGATCCCAACCGTTTGATAGAGAAAGATTATGTCTCCGCTACTATCAATCTCGACACGAAGGAGATCAGAGCATTACCTTTTGTTTATCCGGACTATCCCGGCTCTTCGGTCAAATTGAAACGATACGGGCTAGAGGGTAGCTATAGCCGTTCTTTTGATGGGCAGCGATTTGTATATTCTTTCATTTACGATGAATCTGTCTATGTGGCGAATATCGCACATGACTCCATCCGCAAGGTATCCGTGAAAAGCGAGTATATCGACCAAGTGCAATTGCCAGACGAGCTAACCGCCCAAGCGATCGATTTCTGTCAAAACGCGATGTATGGAGACTTGATATACGATCCTTACCGAGAGGTTTTTTATCGGATCGCTTATCCATCCACTACGATCGAGAAAGGGGTTAAAGCTATGGAACTTATAGAATATGGACGAAAGACCTTTTCAATCATAATCCTTGACAAAGAGTTAAACAAGCTAGGAGAGACTCTTTTCCCTAATTACACGTACAATTCAAGACAATTATTAGTTTTACCCGATGGCCTTTACATATGTAACAGCCATTTCATGAACCCCGATTTCAACGACGATATATTAAGTTTTATTCGTTTCGATCTAGTTTCTCGATACGACCGGAGATAAACAAACACTTTATATCAGCATATTACAGCAAGCACAGACAAGCCTTATTCCAGTGGATTTCCTAATAGATATTCAATAGATAAAGCCAAACATCCATAAAGGAATCATATTGCGGAAAGCATACTCTATGTCATCTTTCACCACATACCCATCCGCCGCTTGCTTGATCTGTTGCCGCGTCTTATTCTTTCCCCCAATCTCAAAGGTTCGGCCATCTATCTCAAAGTCTGAAATCGCAGAAGAAGTAACGAAGCATACGACTCGCATCCAAGATAGAAAAACCGTCTCACGCACGGAACCGATATCCGGTACCTGCTCCGACAACGCATAAGCCAGATTCGTATTATTCAGATAGATCTTCTCTACTTTCTCCAATAATTTCAAGCCCTGCGCTTTTTCTCGCAGTAAATTAACCAGACCTGCCTTCTCCAAATAACTCATGTAGTCGGGCAACACATTCCGGCTGATATCCAAATCTCTCGCCAACTTCGTATAATTTGGTTTGAAAGGGACACTTTGAGCTAATACATATAATAATTTCTTCAACTTTACGGCAGAAGCCACCGTCATATCCGCAAAAATCGGAATATCAGATTCCACCATTTGGTTAATCACGCTACGCAGACGCAAGAGATATTCCGTATCTTGAAAAAATGGATAATAACCTGTCGATAAATAATCATTAAATAATTTGAGTGGACGAGCTTCCTTATAAGGGAACTCAACCTTCCCAGCAAGAATCTCTTCCAACGAATACGATGGAAGCTGCCACCCCTGCGATATATTCAAATATTCCCGAAAAGAAAGTCCGGGTAATCTATACTCTACCTTCCTGCGACTTAAATCCGCACCACCTTTCTCCAGATCAAGAATAGACGAACCTGTATAGATAACTTGAAGACCAGGAATTTGATCGTATATATTCTTCACCTCCCTAGACCAATCCTTGTATTTATGAATCTCGTCAATATAAAGTTTTTTCCCACCCAGATTATAAAATTGATAAGCCATGTCGAATAACCGATACTTGGTAAAATAGAAATCATCTGCCGTAACATACAAAGACTCATCCTCACGATCATACAATTTGATATGCTGCAACAATAGGGTAGTCTTCCCAACACCACGAGCACCTAAAATCGCAACCAATCGGCTATCCCATGCGATCTGATCGTGAAGAAAACGCACGACTTCTGTCGAAGTATGCTCTAATTGAGTTCTAAAGGAACGAAATAAGGTCTCCATATCGATTCATGTTTAAAGGACAAATATACAAAATTGCACGATACGATGTGCAATTTTGTATAAAAATTGCACATCGTATCGTGCAAATACCTTTATATAAATTGCCCTAAGGCTATCTGCTTAAAAACGCTCTCGTCCCACTCACTATTAATTTACCACCCTATCCTTTCCTATAAATAATCAAAAACATCTACAACATCTACAACTTCGCATATAGACATCTGGTTATATGATATTTAACCCATGATTGCAGATAAAAAAACATCTACAATAATCCGGTCCTATCTACAATCACTTACGCTTTTTCACCACAAAACAGAACGATCTTCTTACACTCGCCGTATTTCATCACTTCAGCAGTCTTCTTGATACCTATAAAGCATTAACGTATAATAGTTTACAGTTTTTCTAAGCAAAAACAAAAGTTTTCCGCTTATGAAACTTTTGTTTTATAACTGTAAAACTTTTGTTTCCCTAGGAAGAAACTAAAGTTTCCTACAGGAGAAACCATTGTTTTCCCTACGAGAAACTGTCTTTTCCTGATTTATCTAGACACTTTTTTTGTTTATAAACGTAATCA